>ERZ773263.5-NODE-5-length-282535-cov-28.186282_pt1 | contig 282535 bp, 220 predicted proteins | sample MGYA00511076_ERZ773263 | MGnify/ENA primary metagenome ERZ773263 (study PRJEB29015, sample SAMEA2738155) | human oral metagenome | biome: human oral; feature: human-associated habitat; material: saliva | place: China | collected 2195 ... | reverse complement strand
CTTGGCGTAGCTGCAGCAAAATTTCCGCTCCCGCCTGGCCCGGGCGCACTAACATGATGTAAACAGCTGGTATCAAAGCGTTGTGAGCAGCGAACATATACCAAATTGTAATAGTGGACCAGACAAAAACCTGATATTTTCATGACAATAAGGCAAATACTGTACTTAATCGAAGGTGGTCATGTTGCAACAACTTAGTCTGCAATCTCAAGACGCCAATAACATCCCGCTGTACATATGGGAATCCCCGTCCCCACACGCAATCATCCAGCTCATCCACGGCACCGCTGAACACGCCCGCCGCTACGACTACTTCGCTAAAGCGGCGGCGTCCCAGGGGTTTATTGTTGCCGCACACGATCAGCGCGGTCACGGCAGTGCCATCAGCGAAATCTATCCGCGCGGCTATATTGGTGAGCCGTGCACGGTTTTAGATGACATCTTTGTGGTCAACCGCTACCTGCATGAAACCTACCCGCAGCTGCCGGTAATCGTTATGGGCCACTCCTGGGGTTCCTTTGAGGCGCGTGAATTTGCCATTAGCCACCCGGATCAGCTTGACGCCCTGATCGCCATGGGCACCGGCGACGGCGCTGGGCTGGTTAATCGCCTGGGGTACAGCGTGGCCAGCCTCGAATGCAGCCGGCGCGGCACCCACTACTACTCGCGGGCCCTGCAAGAACTGGCATTTGGGCCTTTTAACCGGGCCTTTGAAAACCCCCGCACCGCCTTTGACTGGCTTTCACGCGACCGAGCCCAGGTGGACGCCTATCTGCGTGACCCCTTGTGCGGTTTCACCATGACCACCGGTTTTTTCAAGGCCCTGGTGGGGTTGACCCTAACAGTATCCAAGCCGCGCCGCATTGCCCGCATGAGCAAAGACCTACCGATCCTGCTTATCAGCGGCGCCAACGATCCGGTAGGTGGGCAGGGTAAGGGGGTGCGCGCCGTCGCCCGCACCTTACAAAAAGCCGGCTTAAGCGAGGTAACCATGCGCCTGTACCCCGAGGCCCGCCACGAAATCCTCAACGAGCTCAACCGCGATGAGGTAATCGCAGATCTGCTGGCCTGGGCACAGAGTGTAATTGCTGGCGATAAAATCCCCGCCGCCACCACCTTGTAGCTTTTCCACAAATAACGCAGGTGACAAACTGGCACTTAAGGCGCTAGGAGTCAGTGGGCTAAGAGACCTAGGCTGGGTTACATGTCGAACTCAGTTACTGCCCTAAACCCCTCGGTTGCCCGCAAGCTCAGCGCCACCCAACTGGCCAGTGGCGTTGCCAAAATTTCCTTCGGCGTACTAGCGCTAGCAGTGCTTAGCCAGGTACGAATTCCCCTACCCTTCACCCCGGTTCCCGTTAGCTTAGGTACTTTCGCGGCTATTGCTGTGGGCGTGCTGCTGGGCCGCCGCTACGGTAGCGCCAGTGCACTTACGTTCGCGCTGCTAGGTAGCCTGGGTGCACCTATTTTCGCTGGTTTTACCGCTGGCTTTACCCTGACCTTTGGGTATGTGCTGGGCTATATTCCGGCCGCGCTGCTGGGTGGTTACGCCGCTCGCGCCGCCCGCAACGGCAGCCTGCTAGCTGCTTTAACCTGGGTTTTGGCAGCTAGTGCTGTCATTTACCTGCCTGGCCTTACCTGGCTGTGGCTTGCCAGTGGCAAGAGCCTACTGGCCACGCTGAGCCTAGGACTTGCGCCCTTTATTGTGGGTGACGTCCTCAAGGCCGCCCTGGTAGTTGCCTACCTGGCAACTGTGGCGCGTCGTAGTCACTGACAAATAGCAAAGTAGACTAGGGAGCATGAGCCAAGCTAAGCCCACGCTTTCCGTGTTGGACCTGGTGCCTGTAAGCCAAGGTCGTAGCCGCAGCCAAGCCTTGCGCGAAATGGTCCTATTGGCCCAAAGCGCTGAGCGTGCTGGCTATGCCCGCTACTGGCTGGCTGAGCACCACGGCTCAACTACCTTCCTCTCTTCAGCTACCACGGTGCTGATGGGGCAGGTGTTGGCGGCTACGGAAAGTATCACGGTGGCTTCTGGTGGGGTCATGCTCCCTAATCATGCGCCTTTAGTGGTGGCTGAGGCGGTTGGTACCCTGGCCACCATGTATCCGGGCCGCGTTGAGGTGGGTTTGGGGCGAGCTCCAGGTACTGATCCGGTAACGGCCCGGGCGTTGCGCCGGCGTGAGGCTGATCCGGCGTCTTTTGTTGACGAAGTAACTGAGCTGGCCGATTATCTGGCTGCTAATGACTCGCTTTTTGAGACTTTGCCGGGGTCTGTGGCCGCGCAAACTAGCGCCCACGATGTGGCTTGGGTGGCTAGCTCTAGGGCCCGCGCCTTGCCGGGGGAGGGGACTAATCCGCCGCTGTGGATTTTGGGTTCTTCTGTTAATGGGGCGCGTGTGGCTGGTCGTTTGGGCTTGGGTTTTGCTGTGGCCGCGCATTTTGCGCCGGCTCAGGCTGAGGCGGCGGTTATGGCTTACCGCTCGGTTTTCAATGGGGCTAGTGATTACGCTCAGGCTTCGCACCCGCGTACGGCTGCTGCTTTTAATGTGGTGGTTGCGCCCACTGATGAAGAGGCTCAGTATTTGGCGACGACGGCGCGCGCGGCTAATGCCCGAATTGTGGCTGGCCGCCCGGGGCCGCTTGATGAGCCTACTAGCGATCCTGAGGCTTGGCGTGCGTTGGCAGGGGAGCGGGCTAGCATGGTTGATGACTCACTGGCTTACTTCTTTGTAGGCACGCCCCAGCGCGTGGCCGCCCAGCTGCGTGAAATGGCGCAGCGCTGGGAGCTGGAAGACATTATCTGCCTGTCTTTTATTCATGACGCCGCCGCGCGTCGGCGCAGCTATGAGCTGCTAGCTCAGGCCTGGTAATAGGGGTCACCAGTAAAGGTGTGGGTAAGCGTAGCCTAAGCTGATTATCTATACGTTTTTGTTGCCTATTTACTAGGTCTCGCGATAGTGGTCAAAAATAAATTTACTCAATTACTCACTGTGACTGGCATCCTAGAGAGTTTATAAAACCCCTGATCAGACGTACTTTTGCAAGTATTTTTAGGGGCTGGGTAGCGCATGGGCTTGCGCGGGAAAGTTTCAATATTCGGCCATAGTTACAACTTTGTGACGCCCGGTCGGGTATTCTTTACTTAATTGGTGCCCTGCAAGAGTAATACTTCGGGGCGCGGTCATGTTCCGCAGATTGCAGCCGCTACGCGCAGGCGCGATCGAACCGGAGAGAGATACCGAATGTTTGTATACCTGCTGAGAAGGATATTCAACTATGTAGTGTTGCTGTTCCTGGCAACATCACTAGCGTATATCTTGGCATCCATCTCGATGGACCCCTCAACGTTATGGGACCGTTCTAACCCAAACCTAAACTGGAGCGCCATTAACGCAAACCTGATCAAATACAATATCAGCCACGAGCTGCCGGTGTGGGATCGTTACACCACTTGGCTGCAGACTGTGCTGAGCAGCTGGGATTGGGGTTTCACCCCTAAGGGCGAATCTGTTAATGCTCTGGTTGCTGTTAAAGTAGGTGTTTCGCTGCGCCTGGTGGTGCTGGGTGCACTTATTGGTATGGTTGGCGGTGTTTCGCTGGGTGCCTGGACCGCTACCCGTCAGTACAGCCTGTCCGACCGCGCCATTTCTTTCATCGCTATGGTGGTTATCTCCACTCCGGCCATGGTTCTGGCAACCCTACTCCAGGTGGGGGCGGTACACCTGAACACTGCTACCGGTATGCAGATTCTTTCCTTCGTTGGTGAAGGTGAAGGTTTTGCAGACCGGCTTAACCACTTGATTTTGCCAACCTTGTCAATGTCGCTAGCCGGTATCGCCAGCTACTCGCGTTACCAGCGTAACTTGATGCTTGACACCCTGGGGGCTGACTATGTGCGTACCGCCCGCGCTAAGGGCCTGACCAAGCGCCGTGCCGTAACCCGCCACGCACTGCGTACTGCGCTGATTCCTATGGCCACTTACTTTGCTTTTGCTCTGGCCGGTTTGTTCACCGGTGCTGCTATCACTGAGCGTGTTTATGGCTGGCACGGTATGGGTGAATACTCGGTTAACGCCATTAGCGGTATGGACATTAACGGTACTACTGCGGTGGTTGCCTTCTCGGGTCTGTGTACTCTAAGCGGTGCCCTCCTGAGTGACATTTTGGTTGCAGTTGTCGACCCGCGAGTGAGGGTAAGCTGAACATGAGCGAAATCGTTGAAACTGAAATTGAAGAGGAAGCCGCAGAGGCTAAGCCTGAAAAGCGCCTAACCCACGGTCAGCTCATTCTGCGTCGCTTCTTGCGTAACCGCTCTGCTGTTATTGGTCTAATTGGGCTGCTGATTCTGATTGCAGTGGCTATCGTTGGTCCCTTCGTTTATCGCTGGAGCTACCTCGACGTCGACGGCGAAGCCTTCCTAACTCCTCCTGGCGGCAGTCACCCGCTGGGCACAACCCAATCCGGTAAGGACGTACTGGCCCTGACCATGGAGGGTACGCGTAAGTCCCTCATGATCGCTTTCGCGGTGGCCTTGATCCAGACCTCCATTGCGGCCCTGATCGGTAGCTCTGCTGCCTACTTTGGTGGCTGGTGGGAAAAGATCGCCATGTGGTGCACCGACTTGCTGCTGGTGGTCCCCTCCTTCCTGATCATCGCTATCATGTCGCAGAAGGCGGGTGCCTCGAAGGGCTCCATCACCCTGTTTATCGTGCTTTTGGCCGGTTTCGGGTGGATGCTTACCGCGCGTGTGGTGCGCTCTATGACCTTGAGCGTTAAGAACCTTGACTATGTGACTGCGGCCCGGTTCATGAACGTGCCCAGCCCGGTCATCATTTTCCGTCACATCATTCCTAACATCGCTTCGCTGCTGATTATTGACGCCACCATCAACGTGGCTTACGCAGTGCTTAGTGAAACCACCCTGTCCTACTTCGGCTTTGGTGTGCAGGCGCCCAACACCTCACTGGGTACCATCATCGCTGAAGGGCAGACTTCTGCTACCACCGCAGAGTGGATCTTCATGGCTCCTGCTGTGGTACTGATCGTAATGCTGACCTGCGTGAACTTCGTAGGTGACGGCTTGCGCGATGCTATCGACCCCTCTTCCAAGTCCGGAGGTAAGGCATGAGCAAGACAAAAGATCCGGAAACTCAAGTGAAGAAGTCTAACGTGGACGCAAAGGCTAAAAAGCCCCGCAAGGAGTCTTTCAACGCCGCTGATCTGCCTGACCCCAAGTCTGGCGCTCCCTTGCTGGAGGTGCGCGATCTGTGCGTATCCTTCCCCTCTGAGGATGGGCGCGTAAACGCTGTACGCGGGGTGAACCTGAAGGTTAACCGTGGCGAGACTGTAGCCCTGGTAGGTGAGTCTGGTTCTGGTAAGTCAGTAACCTCCACTGCCGTAATGGGGCTGCTGGATGAGTCTGCGGAAATCTCTGGTTCGGTTAAGCTGCATGGCACTGAGCTACTGGGCCGTAGCGACGCCTACATGTCTAAGGTGCGCGGTATTCAGCTATCTATGGTGTTCCAGGATCCGCTAAGCGCTCTGACCCCGGTTTACACCGTGGGTGACCAGATCGTTGAGGCCCTTAAGACCCACAACGACAAGTATGACGACGACGCCGCCTGGAAGCGTGCGGTTGAGCTGCTGGACATGGTGGGTATTCCTAACCCCACCGTGCGTGCCAAGGCTTACCCTCACGAGTTCTCCGGTGGTATGCGTCAGCGTGCAGTTATCGCTATTGCTATCGCTAACAACCCTGACCTGATCATTGCGGACGAGCCCACCACAGCTTTGGACGTAACCATTCAGGCCCAGATCCTTGAGGTCCTAAAGGTGGCTCAGCGCGAAACCGGCGCCGGCGTCATCATGATTACCCACGACCTGGGTGTGGTGGCCGGTATGGCCGACCGCGTAGCAGTTATGTACGCCGGACGCATTGTGGAAACTGGCGATGTTGACGAGATCTTCTACAACTCGCGTATGCCCTACACCATTGGTCTGCTGGGCTCTCTGCCGCGTCTGGACGCTAAGAAGGATGCTGCTTTGGCAACCCTGGAGGGTAACCCTCCCTCGCTGCTAAACCTGCCTAAGGGCTGCCCCTTCGCCCCGCGTTGCCCGCTGGTAACCGACAAATGCCGTGGCGAAGAACCTACTTTGAAGAAGCATGGTGAGCCGGGCAAGTCGGGTGAAGTGCACCTGTCTGCCTGCTACCACGCCGACAAGATTGCCAAGGAATCACTAACCTACCTGGACATCTACCCGGCTCCTGAGCTGAAGACTCCGGACACCTTGAACCTGCCCCACGCTGATCGTCCCGAGGTTCTGCGAGTTAACGACCTGGTTAAGACCTTCCCGCTAACCAAGGGCGCCGTGTTCAAGCGTCGCGTGGGTACGGTGCACGCTGTGGACGGTATCTCCTTCGACGTGCGTCGTGGTGAGACTCTGGCCCTGGTCGGTGAGTCCGGTTGTGGTAAGACCACCACCTTGATGCAGGTGCTGAACCTGCTCAAGCCCGAGCAGGGCAAGATCGTGGTACTTGGCCGCGACACTGCTGAGCTAAACCGCCGCGCCCGTAAGGAAGTTCGTCGCGACCTGCAGATCGTGTTCCAGGACCCGATGGCCTCCCTGGATCCGCGTCTGCCGGTGTATGACCTGATCGCTGAGCCTATGCGCCACAATGGTTACAGCAAGGAACACATTGATAAGCGCATTACCGAGCTGATGACCCTGGTGGGCCTGGAGCCCAGCCACGCCAACCGTTACGCCCGTAACTTCTCTGGTGGTCAGCGTCAGCGTATTGGTATTGCGCGTGCGCTAGCTCTGGAACCCAGCTTGCTGGTGCTGGACGAGCCGGTTTCCGCCCTGGATGTATCCATTCAGGCTGGTGTGATTAACCTGCTTGATGAGCTACGTGCAACCTTGTCGCTGAGCTACCTGTTTGTGGCTCACGACCTGTCCGTGGTGCGTCACATTGGTGACCGTGTGGCCGTCATGTACCTGGGTAAGATCGTTGAGATCGGTGACATCGATGAGATTTTCGAAGCTCCGGCTCACCCCTACACCCAGGCTCTGCTAAGTGCCATTCCGATTCCGGACCCGGCCAAGGAGCGCACCCGTAGCCGCATCATTTTGCAAGGTGATCTGCCTAGCCCGGCTAACCCGCCTTCGGGCTGCCGTTTCCGTACTCGCTGCCCCAAGTTCCTCACTCTTAATGAGGCTGAGCAGAAGCAGTGCATCGACAAGCTGCCTGACTTCAAGCACATGGGTGATGACCACGAGGCCGCCTGCCACTACCCGGAGCGCACCAGCGTCTTCTAGGGCTAAACGGGTCTGTTACTAAACGAAAATTGCCACCAAACTGTTACGGTTTGGTGGCAATTTTGTCCGTATAGCGGTCAATAGTTTGCGTACAGCGCCCTATATGCGATTTACTTTTCAGCGTTGCATGTTTGTCTCATTATTTGGCTAACGTGCGTCCCTAAATCTAATGAGAATTGGAGTCATCAAATGATGATCAACCGTCGTATGTTCTTGGCTGGTTCGGCCTCTACTGCGGTTCTGGCAGCCCTAGCGGCTTGCGCTTCATCTTCTAACTCCGACGGCGGCAGTGAAAACCTAAAGCAGGCTGTTAACGTCGTTGCACGTGACAAGGTGAAGGACGGCGGCGAGCTTAAGTTTGCTATTAGCGACCCGATCGCTAACTGGAACAACTCCACCGTTGAAGGCAACACCGGCTCGATGAGTCAGATCTTTGGCTTCATCTCACCTTCCCTGTTCCTGTACGACTCTGCTGGTAAGGCTACCCCGCGTCCGGAGTTCTTCAAGTCCATTAAGGACGAGGTTAAGAACGGTAAGACCGTTGTTTCCATCGAGCTGAACGACAAGGCTGTCTGGGGCGATGGTAAGAAGATCGTGGCTGATGACTACATCAAGACGATGCAGAGCGCCACCAACAAAGACTACGCGTGGGCCTCCACCGATGGTCTAGTCGACATCGAGAAGTTCGAAAAGGAAAGTGACACCAAGTTCTCCATCACTTGGAAGTCCACCTACCCCGACTGGTCTGCTGTTCTCACCGTGATGCCGCAGGCTCAGGTAGCCACTCCTGCCGCCTTCAACGATGGTGTCAAGGATGTTACCAAGTACAAGAACGAATGGTTCGCCGGCCCCTACAAGATCAAGTCTTACGACGCTGCTCAGCAGCTGGTTACCCTAGAGCGCAACGAAAAGTGGTGGGGCGACAAGGGTAAGCTCGACAAGATCACCTTCCGCTACCTAGACAGTGCTGCTACCGCTGGCGCCTTTGCTAACAAGGAAGTAGACGTACTGCGTAGCATCGTTACCGCCGACACCTTCAAGCAGGCCCAGACTCGTACTGACGCCGAGGTGCGTCAGAACTTCGGTCTGCAGTACCGCCACGTCACCATTAACGGTGGTCACGGTATCCTCAGTGATAAAGCTGTACGTCAGGCCTTCCTGCTGGGCACCAACCGTCAGGAAATCGCTAGCGCTCTGCTAGCCGGCCTGCCGGTCAAGCCTAAGGACTTCCTGCTGGGTAACCACTTCTTCATGCCCACCCAGAAGAACGAGTACAAGGACAATGGTGCTCAGTGGGCCTACAACGTTGAGAAGGCTAAGAAGCTGCTCGACGGCGCTGGCTGGAAGGAGCCCAGCGCTGGTGCCATCCGCGAGAAGGACGGCAAGAAGCTGACCATCTACTACACCCGTCCTACCGGCGTGGTTACCACCAAGAACGAGTCTGAGCTACTGCAGAACCAGCTAAAGAAGATCGGTATCGATCTGCAGATGAAGGAAGTTGAGTCTGCTAGCTACTTCAAGACCATCGCTCAGAAGAACTTCGAGGTTACCGGTTTCGCTTGGCAGCTGACCCAGTACCCGATGAACAATATCGGTCAGGTCTACGGCAAGGACTCTCAGTCCAACTTCTCTGGTTACAACGTCGATGCCATCGACGAGGCTATCAAGAAGATCGCGGTTGAGACTGACAACGCCAAGCGTGTTGAGATGACCAACAAGGTTGACGCTCTGATCTGGGAAAACGTCATGAACTTCCCGCTCTACCAGCGTCCCGACCTGTGCGGTGTGCCCAAGAAGCTAGCCAACTACGGTGCTTTTGGTCTGGCCACTGTGCGCGGTGAAGACGTAGGTTTCGTCGACTGATAGGGCTTAAGTACCTTTAAATGCCCGCTGCATGAGTAATCATGCAGCGGGCATTTTGCTTTGTTGTGAAGCGGATCTCGGAAGTCTTTTGAGTTGGTAAACTTCGCAGCAATTTCTTGAGTGTAACTTCTAGAAATCAATCCGAAACATGCGTGAAACTATCAAAATATTCAAGATATCTAATATGTATCAGTATTTGGAAAATGCTTGTATAAATTCCCGTGCATATGTTTCCATATCTGTGTGAGTCCACAGCGAGCGACTCGTACGCTCGCTACTAGGGACTCGCCGGAACCCAACAAGGAGAAGTTCAAATGATGATTAACCGGAGGATGTTTTTAGCAGGCACTGCATCTGCTGCAATGCTCGCTACTCTGGCTGCGTGTTCGGGATCAAGCGACACTGGCGCCACTGCTGCCAAGGCTGTTAACAAGGTTGAGCGTGGCAGCCTAAAGCAAGGTGGTACCCTGCGTTTCAGCATGGGTACTCCCGTTGCCAACTGGAACAACTCCACCGTTGACGGTAACGGTGTAGACCTGAAGAACATTTACAACTTCGTTTCTCCTGGCTTCTTTGAGTATGACGACAAGGGCGAGGCCAAGCCCAACCCCAACTTCGTCACCAAGGTTGAGGATGTAACCAAGGACGGCAAGACCACCGTGACCATGGTGCTCAACCCCAAGGCCAAGTGGAACAGCGGGCGCCAGATCAGCCCGGATGACTTCATCGCCACCATTAAGAGCACTCAGGATGAGAAGTACCTGTGGGCCTCTACCGACGGCTACGACCAGATCGAAAAGGTAGAGAAGGTTGACGACACCACGGTGAAGTTCTACTTCAAGTCTGCCTTCCCGGACTGGACCTACATCATCTCCGGCACCCTGCCTAAGGAGCAGGTGGCCAGCGCCGAGGTCTTCAACAACGGTATGGCCAAGACCTACAACAACGACTGGTACGCCGGCCCCTTCAAGATTGAGTCCTACAACGAGGCTCAGCAGGTAGTCACCCTGGTTCCCAATGAGAAGTGGTGGGGCGACAAGCCGCTACTGGACAAGGTAACCTTCCGTGTACTGGACAGCTCCGCCGAGGCGACCTCCTTCTCTAACAAGGAGATCGACGTCCTGGACTACATCATCAGTGCCAACACCTACAAGCAGGCCCAGCAGCGTACCGACGCTGAGGTACGTCAGAACTTTGGTCTGCAGTGGCGTCACTTCACCCTGAACGCATCCTCCGGTGTACTGGCTGACAAGGCCGTACGTCAGGCCCTGATGCGTGCCACTGACCGGGCTGCCATCACCAAGTCCTCGCTGGCCGGTATGCCGGTTGACGCCAACAAGGTGCTGCTTGGTAACCACTTCTTCATGCCCAGCCAGGAAGGCTACGTAGACAACTCCACCAAGTGGTCTCACGACGTCGAGGCTGCCAAGAAGCTGCTCGATGGCGCTGGTTGGAAGGAGCCCAGCCCCGGTGCTATCCGCGTCAAGGACGGCAAGAAGCTGAGCATCAAGTACACCCGTCCCACCGCCGTACCTACCACCAAGACCGAGTCTGAGCTGCTGCAGAGCCAGCTGAAGAAGATCGGTATGGAGGTTGTCATGGAGGACGTCGAGTCCGCCAAGTACTTCAAGGACTACATCAACAAGAAGAACTTCGAGATCACCTCCTTCACCTGGCAGGGCACCCCCTACCCGATGATGAACATCGGTCAGATCTACGGTAAGGGTAACTCCAACTTCACTGGTCAGAGCATCAAGGAGCTCAACGAGCTGATCGACAAGATCGGCGTTGAGGCTGACCACAAGAAGCGTGTTGCCATGACCAACCAGGCTGACGAGATCATCTGGGAGAACGTCTTGAACTTCCCGATCTACGAGCGTATGCAGCTGACCGCTGTGCCTAAGAAGCTGGCCAACTTTGGTGCAGTAGGCCTGGCTAGCTACCGCGCTGAGGACATCGGCTTCACCGCCTGATCCAGATAATTGAAACGTCGGGGCTTGGCACCTTTTGTTGGGGAGGTGCCAAGCCCCGATTCCGTTTATCGTCAGCAAATTTAAAACCCCGTCTAAAGGCTTCAAGCGGGTGCATATGCTGTTAGCGCCTAGCACCGGTAAGGCAGCTTGAACGTGCAAGAATGTAGCTATGCCTAGGGTCATTATTCGCTCGCGTCGAGCCCGCATAGCCACTATCGCCGCCTGGATCGCGGTGGCAGTAATTGTTGGGGCTGTGGCCTGGCGCGACACCACCGTTTCAGCGCTAGCGGCAGCTGGCTGGATGGGAGCTTTAGGTTGGGCTATCACTATGATGTGGTGGCTGCCGGAGCTGGAACTTAACCAGGACGCCGTCGTAGTTAGAAACGCCTGGCGCACCCACCTAATCGACTGGCGCCAAATCACCCGCCTAAGTGGGCGCTGGGGAGTGGAACTAATCCTGAGCGATAACTCAAGCGTGCAGGCCAGCGCTGCCCCGCGTGTAGGCGGAATCGCCGCCGGGGCTCGCCAAATCGCCGAAAACCGTGCCAAAGAAGCCCAACGCATCATTCACCACGGCGTCGACCCCCGCCTAATAGAACCTGGCAGCGCCACACAGTACACCAGCCTCGACGCCGCCAACGCCATTGAGCTGCTGCGCGCCTACCAAGCTCAGCTGCATGAAGAAAAAAAGCATTCGGGGTTAAAAACCAATCCGCCCAAACCTCCCTATAGCCACCAGTGGCGTAAAGGCACCATCATTGGCACTCTGGTGGCCGCGCTGGCCCTAGTGATTGCCATTGCGCTATAGCCCGTTAATAGTCGGTGGCCGCGTAGGGGAGTGCTGATAGCCAAGGTCAGGGCTGCCGATAGTCGGCGCCGTCGGGGGAATATAGCCGGTGCCATCGGGGGACTAAGGCAGCGCAATAAGGGGCAGGTGGCCGGTGGCACAAAAGTGATGTCTGCTGCATTACGGTAAGCCGGCGGTCCTGGCAGTTAGGCTAGTGAGGATATAGAAGTATCTAGAAAGAAGAAGCCTTACATGACGGTACGCCAGGATCTGCGTAATGTCGCAATCGTAGCCCACGTTGACCACGGTAAAACCACTCTGGTTGACGGCATGTTGTGGGAGGCCGGTGCCTTCGGGGCGCGGGCTACCGAAGAATCCACCGGTGAGCGCGTAATGGACTCAGGCGAGCTTGAGCGCGAAAAAGGCATCACCATTCTGGCTAAAAACACTGCCGTGCACTACCGTGGTCCGGCCGCTAAGGAAGCCGGCATGGAAGATGGCATCACCATTAACGTGATTGACACCCCTGGTCACGCCGACTTTGGTGGTGAGGTCGAGCGCGGGCTGTCTATGGTCGACGGCGTCGTACTGCTGGTGGACGCCTCTGAAGGCCCCCTGCCACAGACTCGCTTCGTGCTACGTAAGGCTCTAGCAGCTAACCTGCCGGTAATTTTGGTGGTTAACAAGGTGGACCGCCCCGACTCGCGTCTAGACGAGGTTGTGGAGGAAAGCACCGACCTGCTGCTGTCACTAGCTAGCGACCTGGCCGAGGAAAACCCCGACATTGACATCGACGCCGTGCTTGACGTGCCGGTTATCTACGCCTCCGCTAAGGCCCGCCGCGCTGACACCGTGCAGCCCGCCGACGGCCAGCTGCCGGCTAACGACAACCTAGAGCCGCTGTTTAAGACCATCATTGAGCGTATCCCTGGTCCTAGCTATGACGAGGACGCTCCGCTACAGGCCCACGTAACCAACCTGGACGCCTCGCCCTTCCTGGGCCGTCTAGCCCTGCTGCGTATCCACAACGGCACCCTGCGTAAGGGCCAGAGCGTGGGCTGGGCTCGCCACGAGGGTGACATTAAGCAGGCCCGCATCTCTGAGCTGCTGATTACTGAAGGCCTAGAGCGCAAGCCTGCTGAGGAAGCTCACGCCGGTGACATTGTGGCCGTAGCCGGTATTGAAGACATCACCATTGGTGAATCCCTGGTTGATCTGGAAGACCCGCGTCCGCTGCCGCTGATTAAGGTTGACGACCCGGCTATCTCCATGACCGTTGGTATTAACACCTCACCTATGGCCGGGCGCGTTAAGGGCGCGAAGGTCACTGCCCGCCAGGTTAAAGACCGCCTGGACAAAGAGCTAATCGGTAACGTTTCTATCCGCGTACTACCCACCTCGCGCCCGGACGCCTGGGAAGTACAGGGCCGTGGTGAGCTGGCGCTAGCCATTTTGGTGGAGCAGATGCGCCGCGAAGGCTTTGAACTAACCGTGGGTAAGCCCCAGGTAGTTACCCGCCAGGTGGAGGGTAAGACCTATGAGCCTATGGAACGCATGACCATTGACGTTCCTGAAGAGCACCTAGGCGTAGTCACCCAGCTGATGGCTGCCCGTAAGGGACGCATGGAAACCATGGCCAACCACGGTGCTGGTTGGGTGCGTATGGAATTTTTGGTACCCGCGCGTGGCCTAATTGGCTTCCGCTCTAAGTTCCTAACCGACACTCGCGGCACCGGTATCGCCTCCTCTATTGCTGAAGGCTATGAGCCTTGGCACGGCGTGATTGAGACCCGCACCACCGGCTCGCTGATCTCTGACCGTTCCGGTGCGGTTACCGCCTATGCCCTGATTCGCCTGCAAGATCGCGGAACTTTCTTTGTTGAGCCCACTCAGGAAACCTATGAGGGCCAGGTAGTGGGGGAGAACCCTCGCAACGAAGACATGGAAGTTAACGTGGTGCGCGAAAAGCAGCAGACCAATATGCGTTCTTCTACCGCCGAGACTTTCGAGAACTTGACCCCGCCGCGTAAGCTAACTTTGGAAGAGGCGCTAGAGTTTGCTGCAGATGATGAATGCGTAGAGGTCACCCCGGAGGCAGTGCGTATCCGTAAGGTGATTCTTAACGGCCAAGAGCGCTTCCGTACTCAGCGACGCAACAAGTAACACAACTGTTAAGGAAATGAGGAAGAGATGACATACGTCATCGCCCAACCTTGCGTGGATATTAAGGACCGCGCCTGCGTTGACGAATGCCCCGTGGACTGCATTTATGAGGGCGCCCGCACGCTTTACATCAATGCTGAAGAGTGCGTTGACTGCGGTGCCTGTGAGCCGGTGTGCCCGACTGAAGCTATTTTCTATGAAGACGATGTGCCTGAAGAGTGGGCCGACTACACCCGCGCTAACATCGACTTCTTTGAGCTACAGGGCCTAGGTTCTCCCGGCGGTGCCCGCGCTGCTGGGGTGCAGGACTACGACGACCCGATGATCGCCGCCCTGCCGCCGCAGAATCAGGACTAGCGCACTAACGCAAGACTTTGTCAGGTTTAAAACCTAGCAACTGCCAATGCGTGCACTTAGCTAAACGGCTAGAAGAACGTTTGTTCTTCTAGCCGTGTTTTTTTATGTACGCTCGCTATTAGGCAGATAATTAAACCGAAACCCGGCTAGCCGTGGCTAGTAAACCTCTCCACGTACATGGCTCGTTAGAGCCTAACCCTCCTTATTCACTGCTCTAGTTGAAAGTCCCTGATCATGCGTAAAGCTGTCATTTGCTTAGCTGCAGGCCTAGCCGTGTTAACCGTTAGCGCCATGGGCACATTCGGTTCAAAGCCGATTGAGAACCCAGATTTTGCTGGCCCGAAGGTTGGTGTGGTAGAAACCGACCAAACTGGAAACCGTGTGTGGCGTGGTGAACAGCCAGAGGTCATGTACAAAATTCTGGCGGACTTCACGCCATTGCGGGAACGCCACTCCGACAATATTATCGACAGCGCACTAACCTCTGACAGGCAGGTACTAGAGGTGTATGTGCGCGATGTTGCTGGTCCAGGTGTGGCGCAGCTATCGGCTTTGGCTTCAAAGTACCCCCAGCACATCAGGGTTAAGACCACCACTGTGACTGAAGCTGACGCTCAAAGGGTCAGTGACTACATCACTGAGAATAATCTGTGGGGTAACCCAGTTCTAGGTGTAGGTCTATCTGCGGAAACCAACAGTGTCACGGTGGATATAGACCCAAGCTACCTAGCTAAGGGTGAGCCCATGCCTCTCGATAGCGCCACGCTAGGTGTGAAGCTAACTTTCAAGCCTGGCGAAGTAATCACCCCGCTGCGTTAGCACTTATCCCAGTAACGTACTGGCAGTTGTCGATTATCTAGCGTAATTACTCTCTAGAAGGGTTAGAAAATGGGTAGCAGGCCAGTAGCCATTATCTGGATGATTATTGGCGTATTAGTGATTACCTCTGGGTGCGGTTCAAGCCCTAAAGAGAACGCCCAAGCAGGTAATAAATCCAGTGATATTAGCACTTCCGCTCCCCGGACAGCTAACCCCTCTCTGGGTGACCAAGACCCGTACTATCGGGACACGCGTGAAGACCATGAAGCTAAGGCTAAATGGTGTAATGAGCACGCTGATAAAGCACCCGACTTCAAGGTCAGTGACATAGCCACAGTCAAGGGAAATTTCTGGATTTGTGAACGTGGCACTGGACCTAACGGCATAAGTTTCTTGTCAGGTGCTCAGCAGCGTAAATACCTACTAGAGGCATACGCTGTAGACGGCCCCACGCCTAGTGCTTGCCAGCCATTTACGCCAGATCCCTCGTCAACGGTTCCAACGTACGAACGCTATCTCATCTACAAAGATAAGATCTGGCGCATACGTCAAGGACTTAGCTGCGGTCTCTAGCCCTTAGCTCTGCCACAGGTCAGTCCAGGTCACGCCCAGCTGCGCCAATAGCCTGCGCAGCAAGGGCAGTGACAGACCCACTACTCCGTGCGGGTCGCCTTCAATCGATTCGATAAAAGCCCCACCCAGGCCATCAATCGTGAAGGCGCCCGCACAGTACATGGGCTCACCGCTGGCCACATAAGCCGCTATTTCCTTATCGCTCACCTCGGCAAAATTAATTACCGCCCGCGAAACCCCCTGCGCCTGGGGACTATCAGGGCTGTAGCCCTCGGTGGGGCTTAACGCAATAACCGCGTGGCCAGTAAACAGCGTGGCACTACGGCCACGCATACAACGCCAGCGCTCGACGGCGTCGTCGCCGCTAGCAGGCTTACCCACCAACTGGCCGTCAATAAGCAGCATAGAATCGCAGCCCACCACATAACGCCAGCCAGCAACCTGCCCGCTGCGGCCAAGCTGGTGCGCCACCGCCTGCGCCTTAGCTAAAGCCAAAGCCTGCACCACCACCTGCGGCCCACAATCAGGCTGGGTGCTACGCACCTGCTGCTCAACGGCACGCTCATCCACCTCAGACACAGCCACCTGCGGCTCAATGCCGGCAGCTCGTAGGGTAGCTAAACGACCTGAAGATTTAGAAGCAAGCACAATCATGGGCCTAGATTATCCCTAGTTAACGCGCAAAGACGCAGATATGGGAAGCTTGACGCATGGGATTTAGCCGTTTAACCGTCGTAGAAAAAATTGATTCCACTCAAACCTATCTTTACTCACAACTAACCACCCCACGCGGGCTGCTGCGGTTAGATGCCCCCAGCCGCTGGCCTCACCTATCGGCGCTGCGAGCCATTAGCCAAACCGCCGGGCGCGGACGCGGCGGACGCAGCTGGGTGACCCCCGAGCGCGGCGCCCTACTGGTATCAACCGTGCTTTATCCCGGCCTAAACGAGCAGCTACTAGGTTGGCTGCCGCTAATCATTGGCGACGCGGTAGCGAAACTACTAGCCAGCTATCTAGATACAAATCTGTGGCAGGTGGGCACCAAATGGCCCAATGACGTGCTAATTCAGCCCCGTCCAGACTCAGGAATTGAGCTAGAGGAGGTGCCCGGCTGGGGTCAAGCCCGCAAAGTCTGCGGGGTGCTATGCGAGCTAGTGGCCAACCCCAATGGCAGCTATGCGGTAATTGCTGGCGTGGGCATTAATGTAGCCCAAAGCCGCGAGCAACTGCCGGTTGATTGGGCCGGTTCGTTGGCGCTAGCTGGGGCTAACGTTAAAATCCCGGCGCTAGTGCTAGAACTAGGTACCACCATTGATTTTGCGCTACGTGAGCTGGGGGTAAACGGTGAGGGCCCGGCCAAGGTTACTTCCCTGCCGCCGGTGCTACACAAGCGAATTTGCCAGGGTTGTCTGACCTTAGGACAGCAGGTGCAGGTAGGGGAGGGGGACGACGTCGTCGCTGGCATCGCCACAGATATTCGTCCACAATTGGTTATTTCCACCCCCAGTGGAGAGGTAGAAGTGCAGGCCGGAGACGTTTTAAAAACCCGCTTTGCGTCCTAAATGTGATCTGAGATACCATTGCCTGTGTGATTGATACCGATGCACAATTGCCGCTCGATCCGCCAGCGGTACAGATGCTCGGCGCACAGCCCGTAAAAACCCTGCGCCAAGCCGCGCAAGAGCTAAATGTTGATATAGGGCAGGCCCGTCGTTACTGGCGCGCCTTGGGTTTTGTAAATATCGACGACGACGCCTACGTGATTACAGACGCCGATATTGAAGCTGCGCGCGGTGTCAAATCCCTGGTAGACGAACACGGCATGAAGCCGGCTGCGGTAAAAAACATACTGCGCGCCCAGTCATACACCATGGATCGTTTGGTGCTGTGGCAGTTTGAGGCGATGGTAGCTCAGATCGCGGCTGATACGGGTGTTAGTGATGTCCAGGCCCGAGCATTAGCTATTGATAAGTCCAATGAGCTGGCTGAAGCTCTGCAAGATCAGCTGCTATACACTTGGCGGCGCCATTTTGCTGCGCTAATTCAACGCACCAACAGTGAGATCAGTGCCGAGGGGCCCCATCGTCGTGATGGGCATTTCCCGCTAAAACGCTCAATGGGTTTTATCGACATTGTGGGTTTTACAGCGCTAGCTGCGCGCCTGAGTCCGCAAGAGCTCACCAGGCTGCTGCATGATTTTGAGGACACTGCCCGCGACGTGGTTACCTCACGCGGTGGACGAATCGTAAAAACCATTGGTGATGCGGTTATGTATATCGCCAATGATCTGTCTACCGCCGCCAATGTGGTCACCGCCCTGATGGAAGAGATTCAGGGAGGCACTCATAATCTTCAGCTACGTGCCTCGCTAGTAAGCGGGGAGGTAGTTTCCCTATCTGGTGACGTGTTTGGCCCTACCGTCAACCTGGCTTCACGCCTAGTCAACATGGCCCCTCCCGGGGGAATCCGGATGGATGGAAACACGGCGGCGCTCATCAAGGCCTCGAAGGTAGCCAGTAAATACGTGATCCACCCCTGCAGCAAGCAAGAAGCCAAAGGACTAGGAGAGATTATTCCCTGGTCGCTAAAGCGAACCGAATGGGTGTTGGCTGAAAAAGCCGGGACCGAAAAAAAGTAGGCAGGTTCAGAAAAATCTGAACCTGCCAGTGCGGGCGCCGTCGGCTTAAATAGCCGAGCCGGGCTTAAACGGCCGGATCTAAAGCTGGGCCCTGACTGGGCCAGATGGGATCAGGACTGGGCCTTACGAGAGGCCAGGTAAGACTGCAAGCCCTTAATGATCATGGGTAGCAGCGAGATGAACACGATCACCAAAATCATGTGCTCAATGTTTTCACGTACCCAGGTGAAGTTGCCCAGCCAGAAACCTAGCAGGGTGATGCAAAAAGCCCAGAAGAAAGCCCCGATCAGGTTAAAGATGGCAAAGTGGCGGTAGTGCATCTTGCCTACACCGGCCATAACCGGGGTGAAGGTGCGGATAATCGGCACAAACTGGGCCAGGGTTACGGCCTTACCGCCGTGGCGTTCAAAGAACTCCTGGGTGTTGGTTACGTACTTCTGCTTAAACAGGCGCCCATCGGGGCGGTCAAAGATCTTGGGGCCAACCTTGCTACCGATTAGATAACCGCTGCCGTTACCGGCAATGGCAGCCAAGAAAACCGCTGGGGCAGCCACCCAGATCGGTACCGGTACAGCGCCGGTGCCCACAAACATGCCTAGGGTGAATAGCAATGAGTCGCCGGGTAGGAAGAAACCCACCAGCAGACCGGTTTCAGCGAAAATCACCACCATTACGCCGATGATGGCCCAGGGGCCGAGCCATTCAACAAACTTATTGATCAAAGTACCGGCGTCGAGCCAGTCAGGCGTGATAGAGGTCTGAACTAGCGTGGCGCTAGCAGCAAGATTGAACATAAGGCAAACTTTAAATCTCTAACTTGGTCTCTGGCTGTGAGCAGCCCTAATTGTTGGGTGTGTACTAAGGCACCAATGTCGTCAAGACTTGGATTCTTCACCCTGACTGGTGCCGGTAAACACCACAAAGTGGTAGAAGAGGAACCGGCAGGCGGTAGACAGAGCGAAACCAACCACATAGGCGGCAATGTTGTCGCCTAGCTGCGTGTTGATATTTAGTACGTGGTGGGTGAAGAGCAAACAGGCCTGGGTTACGCATAGCCCCAAAATGTTTGCAATAACGAAGAGAGTGCCTTCGCGTACTACGTTTTCTTGGGTGCGGCCGCGGTAAGTCCACAGTCGGTTAGCTATCCAGGAGTAGATGGTGGCGATCGTGGCCGCTAAAACATTGGCGCTGTTGGGGTGTCCAGACAGGAACCCCAGGGGCATAGGGGCGTACTGGAATACGTTAAATAGCCCGGCGTCGATCACGAAGGCGGAGGCGCCAACTGCACCGAACTGCATGAACTCTACAATCCAGGCGCGCAGACGCTGAGAGACGAGGGATGAGCTTAGCATTATTTATTCCGTTGGTTTCTGAAAGATACTTAAAAAGGCTTAAGGCATCCAGTAGATCTTACTGAGTGAGAGTGAGTAAGCGTCCCAAATCCAAGCTATCCACAGCACCTGGGAGACGATGCTGAGTGCAATAAGTGCCACCGCAGCGCGTAGATGGTTGCTCAGTTTAGCGCCAAGCACCCAAGCTAGCGGGGCCATCATAAGTAGCATGCGTAGAATCGAGGATGAGGGGTCGAAGAAGACCAGTAGGTAAACCCAGTAGCATACACACCACATCCAGGCTAGGCGCCCTAGCTTGCGTAGTTGACTAGAGCTAAGCGCGCAGATGCTTAGAACTAGCACTGCTATTAGGGCGACGATACCCGAGTTAGGGCCCCCGTAAATGTTGGCCTGCTTAATCCAGGACATAAACGGGGCCAAATTATCTTCGCGCCAGGCAGTTTCGGTATCCGTATAGGCGGTAGGTACCCCGGTAATGAACCAGGCGAATGCCGGCCAGAAAAGTGCTCCAGCGCAAGTAATGATAGCGGTTACAAATAGCCAGATACGGTCTTTTTTGCTGAGTGGGGTGGGGCTAATGTCTAGTGCAGTGGTGGCAGTTTGCGGGGTAGTAGTGGCGACGTCGGCTGATTTTTTAAATGGCAGGAATGAGCTATTAAAGCGTGAGGTTGGGGAGACTATGCCGCGTGCTCGTAGTTCTTCCCAGAACCACCATAAACCGATTGTGGCCCCGAGTGGGACGCCAATAGGGCGAGTGAGCTCGGCAATGCCAAAGAGTAAAATAGCCCAGATAAAGCGTCGCTTAGTTAGCAGTATGAAGCCAAAAGTCAGCAGCGCTAAGGTTAAAGACTCTGCATAGGGAAGCTGCATGACAATAGCCGGGGCGAAGCTGAAGAAAAGGGCTACGCCTAGCAGGCTGGCGCGCTTGCCTACGCGTGGGCATAGCCAAGCGTCAAGACCTAGAGCTACGGCTGCTGAGCTAATCCAGGAAACTACTACCGCACAGGCAAAATAGCTTCTTCCAACACCATCAGAGACCATACTAGCTAGAGTTTTGCCGAGTAGGGGGAATACTGGCATGAAAGCCCAAGTGTTTTGGCGTACGTGACCGTTAGTCTCATAATAAGATAATTTATCGGGGTAACCTCCGATAACGATGCGGTGATACCAGGTAGCATCCCATAGGGATACATGCTTTAAGTAGTCAGGTTTGGCCGGTACCCACTCGCTTGCGGGGGTGTCAATGGCTGACAAGTTGAAAATTAATAGCACTAGCAACGTCATGGCTAGCCACACTATTAAGACTTGGAGCCGATGGGGGAAACGGCTGGGGGATATGTTTGGGAACTGCATATTTGCATCCTAATGGGCGTCAGGATGTTTTGGTACTGCCTAAATAAAGGTAACTGGTAGATAAATGAGTGAAATACCTTAATGAAAACTTGAAACTGAAAGCAAATCGATTAACTTGTGCAACCTGACATAGTTCTATTGTCTATAAATGTGAGCTGAGCTGCAGGTTTTGGTGACTAACTATTTTAAAAGGAAAATTTGCGAATAATTTAGGGAACCCACAGGATGCTAATTGAGCCGTAATCCCACACCCAAGCTACCCACAACACCTGGCTAATCACACCTACAGTTAAAACCGCCAAGGCAGCGCGGGGGCGGCTGACCAGTTTTACCGCCACCGCCCAGGCCAGTGGGGCAACCATCAGCAACATGCGGAAAACTGAGGAGGAGGGGTCGAAGAAAATCAGTAGGTAAACCCAGTAGCACACGCACCACATCCAGGTCAGTCGTCCCAGCTGACGCAGTTGAGGCCAGCTGAGCACGCACGCACTAAGTACTAGCACCCCAAACAGGCCAATAACCCCTGCGTGGGCGCCACCAAAGCTAGCAGAGCGGTTAATCCAGGCCTCAAAAGGGGCCAGGTCCACGCCGCGCCAAGCAGTTTCCGTGTCCACATATGCGCTCATGCGTCCAGTAGCGATCCAAGCCAACAGCGGCCAGGTCAAAGCAGCCGCGCAGGTGACTGCGGCAGTAACAAACAGCCACAGGCGGTCTTTGCTGCTCAGCGGCATGGGGCTTAAATCCATAGGTGTAAAGCTAGGCAAAGCCGGCGGGGCTGGTGCAGGGGTCGGCAGCGTCTCGCTAGAGGCGGCGTCGTAATTAGCGACGACGTCGTAACCGGGGGAGGCCTCAGTGCTAGCTGCCATGGGGGCGGCCTCAAAAGAAGCAATGGCGCTAGCAGCAGACTCACTAGCAGCAGAGTTGCTAGCTTCAAAGCCACTAGCTTCAGAGCCGCCAGCTTGCTGGCCAGCGTGGGCAGAGCCGGTGGTTTCAGTGTCAACGGCGCCAGCCTCACTAGGAGGCGCAGGAATAGCCTGAGGGGCGGTCTCAAAAGAAGAGCTTGCGGTCAGGTCAGGTGCAGTTTCAAAAGAGGCAATAGCGGCCTCATTAGGGACAGCGGCGGCGGCGTCGTAATTAGCGGCGTAAGGATCGGCGTCGGCATAAACCCGGGCGGAAGAGAAAGACGCATCAAAGCGGGAGGCCGAAATCAGACCGCGCGCCCGCAGCTCCTCCCAAACCCACCACAGGCCCAGGGCAGCCCCCAGCGGCACCCCGATCGGGCGGGTAAAAGCAGCCAGTACAAACACCACCATGGCCCAGGCAAAACGACGCTTAGCTAAAACCGCGAAACCAATCGCCATCAGCGCCAATCCCAAAGACTCGGCGTAAGGAAGCTGCAAAATAATGGCCGGGCCGCAGGTGAAGAAAATCGCCACCCCCAGCAAACTGGCCGCCTTACCCACGCGCGGACGCATCCAGGCATCCAAACCCAAAGCCGCCAAAGCTGAGCCCAACCAGGCCACCACCACAGCGCAGGTGTAATAGTTAGCCGAGAGTAGCCCAGCCAGGCCACCACTTAAATAGGCATAGATGGGCATAAACGCCCAGGTGTTCTGACCCACGCGGCCATCTTGACCAATCGGCAAGCTGGTGGAGTCGGGATAGCCCTGGGTGGCCACGCGGTAGTACCACTCAGAATCCCAAAAAGCCACATGCTGCAGGTAGCTGGGCTTAGCTGCGCTCCAATAAGTCTGGGGGGTGTCTAGGCCGCCCAGATTAAAAATCAGCAGCCCAATCAGCGAGGCAATAGCCCACACTGCCAGTACCTGGAGGCGATGGGGGATACTTGAATGTTGCACGTCCATATCCTATGTGGCTTTTGCTAAGTGTGCCGTTCAGTGCACACTACGCCTGGGGCGGGTAGGCTAATAGCGTGAGTGCACCAACTGTGGCAGTTATTGGCGGCGGGCAGTTAGCTCGCATGATGCAAGAAGAAGCGAGTGCGCTAGGTGTGCACCTGCGTGCTTTAGTGGAGGCCCCGGACGGGTCTGCGGCGCAGGTAATGCCTGATGCCCCAGTGGGGCGGCCCGACGACGCCGGGGCAGTGCATGATTTGCTGCAGCCCAAACGGGGGGAGCAGCCCCAAGATCTAGCTGACGCAGCGGTTTTAACTTTTGAACACGAGCACCAAGATCATGCCTTACTGCAGCAGTTAGCGGCCCAGGGTGTATCGGTGCAGCCTAGCGCCCAGGCTTTGCTTTATGCCCGCGACAAGCTAGAAATGCGCCGCGCTATGACGCGCTTGGAGCTGCCTCAGCCGGCTTGGAGCCCGGTTAGCCAGCCCGCTGAAGTGCTTGAGTTTGCCTTGCAGCATGGCTGGCCGGTGGTGTTAAAGACCCCCCAGGGCGGCTATGACGGTCACGGGGTGCTGCTGGTTAATGACGCTGCTGAGCTTGAAAATGGTGAGGCTGCAAAGTGGTTTAAAGCTTTGGCCGACGGCGCCGGTGTGGGCGGTGGTGGCTCACTAGGAGGCGCCCAGGTCAGCTGCCTGCTGGTAGAGCAGGCAGTTAACTTCACCCGTGAACTTGCGGCCCTGGTGGCCCGTAACCCCAGCGGCCAGGTGGAGGCTTGGCCGGTGGTGGAAACCGTGCAGGTTGAGGGCATGTGCGACACGGTGCTGGCCCCAGCCCCAGGTTTGAAACCGGCTACCGCCGCGCTAGCCCAGCAGGTGGCTAAGCGCGTAGCCAGTGAGCTTGAGGTTACCGGTGTGCTGGCAGTGGAAATGTTTGTGGTTGAAGGTGATGGTGGCGATCAGCTGTATATCAATGAGCTGGCTATGCGCCCCCACAACAGTGGTCACTGGAGCCAGGATGGGGCTCTAACTAGCCAGTTTGAGCAGCACCTGCGGGCCGTGTTGGACTGGCCGTTAGGTAGTGCGCAGCTGGTGGCTCCCACCGTAATGGTTAACGTGATTGGTTGGCGTCAAGAAACTGACGCGCCCCTACCTGACCCCTCTAGCCGCTTGGCCCAGGCTTTGCAGCTAGCTCCGCAAGCCAAGATTCACCTTTACGGCAAGCAGGCTCGGCGTGGACGCAAGCTGGGGCATGTGAACTTGAGTTTGTCTGAGGGGCAAGATCCCGCTCAGGCGGTAGAGATTGGCCGCCAGGTGGCCCATGTACTTACCTGCCCGCAGCTGTAAAGCTGCCCGGTGGTTTAACTAGTGCTTTAAAAACCTTGAAAGGAAAACCGTGAGCGATAAGCAGCCTGTAGTGGGCATTGTGATGGGGTCGGATTCTGACTGGCCCACTATGGAAGCGGCCGCTAAGGCCCTGGAAGAGTTCGGTGTTAGCTATGAGGCCCGGGTGGTTTCAGCTCACCGTATGCCGGTGGAAATGATTGAGTATGGCCGCCAGGCCAGCGAGCGTGGTTTGCGTGTAATCATTGCCGGCGCTGGCGGGGCTGCCCACCTGCCGGGAATGCTGGCGGCGGTTAGCGAACTGCCGGTGATTGGTGTGCCCGTGCCGCTGAAGTACCTGGACGGCATGGATTCGCTGCTGTCGATTGTGCAGATGCCTGCCGGTGTGCCTGTGGCCACGGTTTCTATTGGCGGGGCGCGCAACGCCGGCTTGCTAGCGGTGCGTATTTTGGCTAGCGGCGAGGGTGAACAGGCCCAGCAGCTGCGGGCAGCTATGCGCCAGTTCCAAGTGGAGCTAGGTGAACTGGCTAAGGCTAAGGGGCGCGCGCTAGCTGAGCGCGTGGCCGGTAACTAGACCGTAGCTGGCGCTGGATTGATATGGGCTGGCCGGCAGCTAGGCTGCAAAGCTCTAGCGTAACCACCCAGAAGCTACACAAACTATCGAAATCGAACACAAACGAACAATTTAGGGTTAGGATAGAGCGGTGAACACAAAACACGAGCCTCGAACCGTCCTAGTAGCGGGCGGTGCCGGATACATTGGCGCCCACGTTGTGCGTCTACTACTTGGGCGCGGCGACAAAGTAGTTGTCGTAGATGATCTGTCTTACGGCACACCCGAACGCATCGGTCAAGCCAAGCTAGTGCAGCTTGACGTGGCTGGAGCCCAGGCCCAAGAGCGCCTAGAGCAGGTAATGCGCCAAGAAGGCGTAGACTGCGTAATCCACTTCGCTGCGCGCAAGCAGGTAGGTGAGTCAGTGGCTCGCCCGGCCTGGTACTACCAGCAAAACATCGGTGGCCTAGCCAATATGCTGGCCGCCATGGAACAGGCTGGGGTGGATCAGATGATTTTCTCCTCTTCCGCAGCCGTTTACGGAATGCCCGACGTCGCCGTCGTCGACGAAGAAGTAGCCTGCCACCCCATCAACCCCTACGGCGAAACCAAACTAATTGGCGAATGGATGATGGCTGACTGTGAGCGCGCCTGGGGCCTGCGCTGGGCGGGTCTGCGCTACTTCAACGTAGCCGGAGCCGGCTGGGATGACCTAGGCGACATGGCCACGCTAAACCTGATCCCGATGGTGATGGAGCGTCTAGTTAAGGGCGATACCCCCAAGATCTTTGGGACCGACTATGACACCCCCGACGGCACCTGCATCCGCGACTACATCCACGTGCGTGATCTGGCCACCGCTCACATCGCCGCCCTGGATTACCTGGGCAACGGCAAGGAAATGCAGGCTCATGTATTCAACGTGGGCACGGGCCAGGGTGCCTCAGTGCGTGAAGTGGTAGCCAAGGTAATCGCAGCTACTGGCTCCAAGCTGGAGCCTGAAGAGCTGCCGCGCCGCGCCGGCGACCCGCCCAAGCTGATCGGTAACGCCACGCGCATCACCGAGGTACTTGGCTGGCAGGCCCAGTACAACCTGGACGACATTGTCACCTCCAGCTACACCGCTTGGCAGGCTGACCCTAAGCGCCCACATTTCTAAACCAAACTATTAGCTGGCGTTGAGCTGGCAAAGCTTAAGGTCCGTTGAGAGTAAATCTCAACGGACCTTAAGTGTTTATTGGAGCCTTATTTGGCCTGGTTGAAGTCGCTGGCGGTGAGCCTTCCGTCGCGCACCTTGCCGAAGAAAATCGGTGCGGTGGTGTCTACCAGCAACACGGTGGAACCCACACCTCCCGGCTCATAGTCGGGGTCTTCAATGGGTGGAGCGCCGGTTAGGCCATCGTTTGAAGCGGCGCGGAAAGCCAGCACCATTTGGCCAATATCCCACACGCCTGAATCCTTATCCACAGTCAGCGAGCCAGTACCGGCGTCAACCAGTTTGCTGGTGGCTGAGGGGTTAAGCAGGGTAGAGGGAGACATAGCTTTCTTTACTGCCGCTGAAATAATGGCGCGTTGACGCAGGCCACGGCCAATATCGCCAGTGGGGTCAGATTTACGCATACGTGAGAAAGCTAGTGCCTTTTCGCCGTTAACTTGCTGGCATTTGCCCTGCGCGGTATTCCAGATCAAACCTGAATCGTGATCATCTACGTCGTAGTCCAGGCAGGCTTCAACCCCGCCTACAGCATCGACGACGTTCTTAACGCCGCCCATACCAACTTCAACATAGTGGTTGATCTTCATCTTGGTTAGGCCCTCTACGGTCTTTACCAGTAGCTTGGCGCCGCCATAGGCGTAGGAGGCGTTGATCTTGTCCTCACCGTAGCCGGGAATGTTCACGTAGGTGTCACGCGGCAGGGAGGTTAGTGAAGTCTGGCCGTTTTCAGCCTTATGCAGCACCATCACCGAGTCGGCGCGCTGTCCGGCGGTGGTGGTATCCGCAATGGCGCCGTCGGAACGTGAGTCTGAACCCACAATCAGCCAGGTCTCGCCAGGAGTGTCAGCCATGCTTGACAGTGCATCAACCCGGCGCAGCTGGTCACTGGCCTTATTCCACAGGTGCCAGGTGTAGCCACATAGGGTAATCAAAATGACGGCTAACACTGCGCTGGTGTATTTAAGCCAGCGGCGTTTTTTGCGACTAGGGCTGGCCGGGGGCTCATCAACTGGTAAACGCGTAGGCATTACTGGGCGCGAAGAGCCGCGAGAGTTCAAATTGCCCGCGACAGGTGACTGCGCGTTAGAGGGCCGTAGGGCAGTGCGCGTAGGAGCCCCGCCGCGTCCTACCTGAGTGGCTGGGCGCGCGGCCGGGGCGGCGTCGGGAAGCGGCACAGCGCCGCCAGAGCGCCCCACCCGGCTAGAGGGACGCGCCTGCGCCGAACCAGTAGCGCGTGGGGGAATTGACTGGGGGACAGTCGTCTGCGGTCCGCCAGTGTGTCCCGGCTGTGGGGCCCCCTGGGCGGCAGAACGGACGTCCTGGGGAGCTGGACGGGCACCCTGGGTGGCCTGAGCGGCTGGGCGCGCGGCCGGGGCGGCGTCGGGAAGCGGCACTGCGCCGCCAGAGCGCCCCACCCGGCTAGACGGGCGTGCCTGCGCTGAACTAGTGGCGCGAGAAGACTCGCCAGCGGCTGAACGGGTTGAGATTGGCTGCGCCGGAGCCCCAGAGCCAGACCTAGTGGTCTTGGGGTTAACCCGGCTAGAGCCAGAATTACGACGCGCCGGGGCGCCAGCACCGCCCTGGGATCCGGGGACGGTGGTTGGTTGGTCTGCGCCGGAGTCTTTAGCGACTAAACGCCGGCGCCTGGGCGGCTGACTTGGGGGAAACTGAGTCAACTATTACTCTCCCTTACTTGCACTGCAATGCGGGGTCGGTAGTGGGGCTAGCGGGAGCCTTGGGAGCCGGGGCGGGCGACGACGCCTTGGGGGCGGGTGCCTGCGTGGTCTCCTCAGTAGAGGGCTCGGTCTCTTGTGCCGGGTCCTCAGTTTCAGTGGCAGTGGCAGCCGGAGCTGGGGTGCCGTTAGCGGTAGAAGAAACGGTGTTAGTGGGGGCCGGTTTGTCTTCCTTCAGGGACTTCCACAGGGCTTTGGCGTCTTTTTCACGCAAAACTACGCGGTTGGGGTCATCGGGGTCAGTCTCGTTAGGGGCGGTGATGAACTCGATGCCCCCAAAACCAATGGTGCGCACACTCATAGCCAAACCGGCCAGAGTGTTTAGCTGTCCCACATGCGGGGAAGTGGTTAGCGTGCCCAGCGCAGCCTTAGCGAAGGCATACAGGTCAGGGGTGCTAGTAAGCAGGTTCTTACGCATGGCAGTACGCATCATGGCACCCATCAAGTTTTGCTGGCGCTCAATACGGTGCAGGTCAGAGCCATCAGAGACACCGTGACGCACGCGCGCATACATAATTGCCGCTGAACCATCGAGGTGGTGGCAGCCCTTATCGAGCTTTAGCTGGGTGTATTCGGGGTCATCAATGTCTTCACTGACATACACGCCGACGCCGCCTAGGGCATCCACCATGTTCTTAAGGCCAGCGAAGTCCACCACCATGTAGTCGTCAATGTAGATATTGGTTAGCTTTTCCACGGTGGAGATAGCGCAGGCTGCCCCCGCCGCCAGCGCCCGGGCACTTAGATCACCGTTACCCGCGCCGTTAGCAAAGGCGGTGTTGAACTGTGCATACATTGAATCAGTAATAGTGCCGTCAGCGCTCTTACATTCAGGGATTTCCACCATGGTGTCGCGGGGAATAGAAACCACCTGGATACGCTTACGGTCAGCACTAATGTGCATGATCATGGTGGTGTCAGAGCGTGCCGAAGACTCAGTGGCCGCACCGCCGTCGATATTGTTGGCACCCTGACGTGAGTCAGTACCCATTACCAAAATGTTTACCGCGCGTCCGTCATAGTCGTCGTTGACAGGCTTATTAGGGCGATTACCAATGCGGAACTGGTTGGCGTCAATCTGCTTAACCGAAGACTGTAGATCATGCCAGGCCATAGCCCCAAAGGAAGTGATGAACAAGACCACCGCTAGCGTGCTGTAAAAAAAACGCCGCAATCGGTGGTTTACCAGTTCCTTTGCGCTATGGCGCGGGGGGAGCTTAGACACGGTCATGAGCTCAAGTTTAGGTAACGTTGAGGATGTTTTCAGTCAGATAGGTTATAAAACTACTAAGTGTGGTCTAGTTACCGCCAGAAAAGTCGATCCCAAGAGTAGAAGAACGTGCCTGAAAACCTTGATAAATCTGCCGCTGAGCGCGGCTCAGAAGTGAGCGCAGAAGAGCTACTAAGCCCGAGCCAAGCTACGCCGGACGTGTCTGAGCAAACTATTAGGTTAATCACGGTTACCTACAACCCCGGTAGTGAACTGGAACGTTTCCTGGCTTCTATTGCGCCGGCAACCAGCGCAAAGGTGAACGTGTACATTGCCGACAACGGCACCCAGCACGAGCTAGTAGATGAATTAGCCGCCAAATACAACGCCACCGTAGTGCGCGACCCCAACACTGACCGTGGCTACGGCCCGGGTAACTTGGGTTACGGCGGGGGAGTGAACTTTGCCGCCAAGGATCTAAGTGAAGACTGGATCGTGGTGGCCAACCCTGACCTAGTGTTCCGCCCCGGTGCCCTAGATGTGCTGGTGGCCGCCGGCCTAGCCAATAAGCGCGCCGGTTCGCTAGGCCCGCGCCTGCTTAACACTGACGGCACGGTTTACCCCTCCGGACGTGCCCTGCCCACCCTGGGACGCGGCGCCGGCCACGCCTTCCTAGGGCGCATTTGGCCTTCAAACCCGCTAACCAAGGCCTACCACGGCACCAATGAAGACACCATCCACCCGGTAGGTTGGCTCTCGGGGGCCTGCCTGCTACTGCCGCGTAAAGTGTGGCAGGAGCTAGGTGGCTTTGATGACGCCTACTTCATGTTCTTTGAGGATGTGGACCTAGGTGCCCGCGTGGGTAAGGCGGGCTATGAAAACCTGCAGGTGCCCGGGGCGGTAGTGGTGCACGAGCAAGGCGCCAGCTGGAAGGCCCGCCCCGAGAACATGATCCGCGCCCACCACGCCTCAGCGCGCCTATACATGTCGCGTATCTACCCGCACCTGTGGCAGGCCCCGCTGCGTGGCGCCATTAACGCCGGCTTGAGCCTGCGCGAAGAAATGGAAGTGCGTCGTCCCAACCAGCGCACCAAGCACGCCTAAACGCTGCGTACGCCTAGATACTGTGCGCGCTTAAACACTGCGCTAAGCACACTTAAGCCCCCCGAGCCTGGCTTGGGGGGCTTATTCACGTCCCTGGGTTTTATCCCCGGGTTTTTGCCGACGGCGCTCGGCTGGGTAGTTTAAAGCCCCCAGCTAAAGCCGAGGGCAAAAACTTACTTGGCGTCGTCGTCGGCCTTATCTGCCGGGGGAACCGGACCCAAAGCACTGGGGTCGGGGGCCTGAGCCAAAGCAAAAGCGCGGGCCAACTTAGTCAGGCGCCGCTCCTGGATAGAGGCGCGGCGGAAGCTGGAAAGCAAGGAAGCCAAGAAAGCCAGCACCAGCGCATAAAGCAGCAAGTCAGTACCACGGCCAACGCCCACAAAGTGAGCCAGATAGGTGGTCAGGGACGGCACCGCAATCGTGACCAGGGCAAAAACCACAAAGGCCAGCGTGGCAATACGGCGCCCAGCCATGTGCTTAGCTCCGCCAGAGTTGCGCAGCAGCATCACGCCCATAAGCACCACGCCCAGGGCTAGCAGGCTCTTAATTAAAAACTGAGAATCCATTTAGCTAGCTCCTTAGCTGAACATCAAATCGACGAGGATATTAACGCTGTTCCACAGGGACTGGCCCTTAGAACGCGAATAATCGGTGTACTCAATGTGTACCGGCTGCTCAGCCCAAGGTAGGCCACTGGCGCCAAGCTGGCGAATAATTTCGCTAGCGTGAGCCATCCGGTTTTGGTGCAGATCCAGCTTTTCGGCGGCGTCACGGCGCAGCAGGCGCAGGCCGTTGTGGGCGTCAGTGAGCTTCATACCTGAAGTTTTAGAACCAACCCAAGCGGCGGTACGCAACACAATGCGCTTAAGCGTGCCAGTATCGGCGGTGCCCTCAAGGAAACGCGATCCCAACACAATCGCCAGATCCTCATCATGGGCGCGGCGCACCATGGCCATAACATCATCAGTGGAGTGCTGGCCGTCAGAGTCAAAAGTAGCTATATAGCGAGCATTAGTGCGAGTTAACACATAGGTGATGCCGGTTTGTAGGGCAGCACCCTGGCCTAGGTTAAGCGGGTGGGAGACCACAATCGCCCCCGCAGAGCGGGCTTGCGCAGCTGAATCGTCGCGTGAACCGTCGTCAACGCAAACAACATTAGGGAAGGTTTTGCGCGCATTGGCGATAACCTCAGCCACTACCTGGGCTTCATTGTAAAGAGGGACAACGAGCCAGGTCTGCTCGGCCGGGTCAAAAGTTTGCATAAACGCAATTGTGCCAGGAAATTACATCTGCGCTATGAACTAACTCCTATTAGCGTAGCGCTATGGGCTCGATTAGCAGAAAAACTAGGGATAGACTGGCCTTGTCTGATGCAGTTTTTGCGTAAAGGAGCTAACCAACGTGGCAGTACGCATCGTTGATACGGCGGATGTCTCACCTGAGGCTCAAATTGGTGACGGGTCAAGTATTTGGCATCTAGCACAGGTGCGAGAGCACGCTCAGATTGGCCGTAACTGCATTGTGGGCCGTGGCGCCTACATCGGTGAGGGCGTAAAGATGGGTGATAACTGTAAGGTCCAAAACTACGCTCTGGTCTACGAGCCCGCCGTGATTGACGACGGCGTCTTCATTGGCCCGGCTGTGACCCTTACTAACGATCACTTCCCGCGCGCTGTTAATCCTGACGGCACTATCAAGTCAGCTTCGGACTGGGAGCCCGTAGGGGTAACCATCAAGACCGGCGCGGCGATCGGTGCACGCAGCGTATGTGTAGCTCCGGTAACCATTGGGGCCTGGGCTACAGTGGCAGCTGGTGCAGTGGTCACCAAGGATGTGCCCGACTATGCACTGGTAGCGGGCGTGCCCGCACGTCGCATTGCCTGGGTTGGTAAGGCCGGCGAACCGCTGGTAGCTACCGAACAGGCGGGTGTGTGGCGTTGCCCCGCCACTGGGACTCACTATCAGGAAGTCACAGACTCAAACTCCAACACCACTTTGAAAGAGGTAGAAAAGTAAATGGAACTCGCATTCATTCCCCCGGCGAAGCCTATCTTCGGTGCTGAGGAGCGCGCCGCCGTGGACGCGGTTATCGCCTCCGGCATGGTGGTGCAGGGGCCTCAGGTAAAGGCCTTCGAGGACGAATTCTCCGAGCAGGTAGTTAGCGGCGCCCACTGTGTGGCCGTAAACTCCGGTACCTCCGCCCAGCACCTGGCTACCCTAGCTAGCGAGCTAGAGCCCGGCGCTGAGGTAATCGTGCCTTCCTTCACCTTCGCCGCCACCGCCAACTCTGTGGCTATCTCCGGTGCCACCCCGGTGTTTGCTGACATTGACGTAAACACCTTCACCCTGGACCCGGCTGCAGTTGAAGCTGCTATCACCCCCAACACTCGCGCCATTGAGGTTGTACACCTATACGGTCTGCCCGCCAACATGCCCGCGATCCTAGAAATCGCTCAGCGCCACGGCCTAGACGTCTACGAAGACTGCGCCCAGGCCCACGACGCCTCAATCGACGGCACCAAGGTGGGTACCTTCGGTCGTTGGGGTTCCTTCTCCTTCTACCCCACCAAGAACATGTCCTCCCTTGAGGGCGGCATGATCACCACCCGTGACGAGGGTGTCTACCACCGTTCTCGCCTGCTACGTAACCAGGGTATGGAGCGCCAGTACGCCAACGAGCTGGTGGGTCTAAACAACCGTCTGACCGACGTCGGCGCTGCCGTGGGCCGCGTACAGCTAACCAAGCTAGCTGGCTGGACCAAGCAGCGCCAGGAAAACGCCGCCTTCCTAAACGAGGGCCTGGCCGGGGTTGAGGGCGTAGTTACCCCCTTCGTACCCGAGGGCTACCGTCACGTCTATCACCAGTACACCATCCGTTTCGACGGTGCCGGTGCCGGTGAGCGTGACGAGCTGCAAAAGGCCCTGCGTGAGCAGTGGCAGGTAGGTTCGGGTGTGTACTACCCGATCCCCAACCACCGTCTGGACTCGCTGACCAAGTACGCCCCCGGCCTGGAACTGCCGGCCACCGAGAAGGCTGCCCGCGAGTGCCTGTCGCTGCCGGTTCACCCCTCGCTGAGCCAGGCCGACCTGGAGCGCATTGTTGAGGCCGTGGCTGCTGTTGTGAAGGCTGGTGCCTGATGAGCGCTCCGCTTCGCGTTGGTGTCCTGGGCCTAGGTTCTATGGGGCGTCACCATGTGCGCAACGCCCGCAACACTGAGGGTTTTGAGCTGGTAGCTGTGGCTGACCCGGGCGGTGACCGCTTCGGGGTGGCCGGTTCTTTGCCGGTGCTGGACTCCGTTTCTGCCATGATTGAGGTAGGTATCGACGCCGCCATTGTGGCTGTGCCCACCGTCTTCCATGAGGAGGCCGCCCTGGCTCTGGCTGAAGCTGGGGTGCACGCCCTGGTTGAAAAGCCCCTGGCTGCCTCAGTGGAGTCTGGCCAGCGCGTAGCTGAAGCTTTCAAGTCTGCCGGCCTGATCGGTGCGGTGGGTTATGTTGAGCGCTGCAACCCGGCCCTGCTGGAGATGCGCAAGCGTCTAGCTGAAGGCCAGCTAGGTGACGTCTACCAGGTGGTTACCCGCCGCCAGTCGCCTTTCCCGGCCCGCATCAGCGACGTCGGCGTGGTCAAGGACCTGGCCACCCACGACGTTGACCTGGCCGCCTGGGTTGCCGGAAGCGAATACAAGGAAATCTACGCCCAGACCGCCCACCGCTCGGGCCGCGAGCACGAGGACATGGTGGTAGCTTCTGGTTCCTTCAAGAACGGTGTGCTGGTTAACCACCTGGTCAACTGGCTGACCCCCTTCAAGGACCGCACCACCATTGTGACCGGTGAGCACGGTGCCCTAGTAGCTGACACCGCCATGGGTGATTTGACCTTCTACGAAAACGGCGACATGCCGTTGCAGTGGGATCAGATCGCTGCTTTCCGCGGCGTAAGCGAAGGCACGGTAACCCGTTACGCCCTAGCCAAGCGTGAGCCGCTGGCTGTGGAGCACGAGCACTTCCGTGACGCCATCTTGGGCAAGGGCAATGAGCACGTGTCTATGGAAGAGGGCCTAAACGCACTGAAGGTAGTGGAAGGCATCCTGGCTTCTGCTGCTAGCGGGCAGGCTGTCCACTTCTAAAACTAATCTCAACAAATTGGGGTCGCACTCGATAGTGCGGCCCCAGTTTGTATAATTAGCGCTGATTCAGTTAGGAAACGGGATGCTAGCGCGTTTATTTAAATCGTCGATACTACGTTATCTAGGTGTTGGTGGCACCGCCTTCGTGGTGGATCTGCTAGTAACCGTAGTTACCCGCATGGTGTTGCTGGCCACCACCCCGCTAGCTGCGCAGATGGCTACGGCTTTAGCGGTTGCTGCCGGCTATTGGAGCGGCTTCGCAGTTAATTATTTAGGCCAGCGTAACTTTGCTTTTAAAAGCTACGCTAATCGCCTGTATTCGCTCATCATGTATTTCGTTTTGGTGGGCTTTAACTGGTTGGCTACCACGGTGGCCATGATTGCTTTAGTGGATCATTTGGGGCTTTCGGCCACGCTAGGCAAGATTATTTGCACCGCCGTAACTACCGTGTGGAACTACCCGATTTACCGCTATGTGGTCTTCCCGCGTCGGCTGCAGGTAGCTCAGCCCCAGCCGCGTGAACTGCCGGGAGCTATTGACGTTATTATTCCCGCCCACAACTCGGTGACCGTGCTGGAGGGGACTTTGGCACGTCTGGCCGCCTGGTCGCGGGGGCGGCGCGTGCCTATGCGCGCCATTGTGGTTGAAAACGCCTCCCAGGATGGCACCGCTGAGCTGCTAGAGGGCTTATCGCTTACCTATGGGCCCAGCAGCCTTTATGAGGGGGTGGATATTTTCACCGTGGAGGCGGTGGCTAGCGCTAAGGGGATGGGGCGCGCGTATCGGCGTGGCATTAGTGTCTCGACGGCGCCGCTAGTGGTCTTTAGCGCCGACGACCTGCCATTTGGTACCTCTGACCTGGATTATTGGTGGGCTCACCCCACTGTTGGGCTGGCTATTGGCTCTAAAGCCCACCCTGATTCGCAGGTGGATCGGGGTATTATGCGCGCGGCTATTTCAGCAGTGTTTAGGCTGATGCGCCGGGTAATTTTGGGCTCTAAAGTGGGTGACCCGCAGGGGACTTTGTTTATTGACGGCGACTGGATCCGCGCCCACCGCAGCTTGCTGGTAGAAAACGGTTACCTTAGCTCCACTGAGATTGTGGCTTTAGCTGAACACGACGGTCAGATGCCGATCACGGAAATGCCGGTGGCGCTCACCGCTGACCAAGGCGCCCACGCTACCCGCATTAAAGTGCGTGACGTGTGGAATATGGCTTGGGGTTTGGTGGCCATTCGTCGCCGTATGCGCCGCCTGCCCTAAGCTCGACGGCGCCCCGCCCCCGCGCCCCATCACATTGGCTGGCTGTGGGCAGAGAACGGCAGCGGCTAGCGGTTTGTGGCCGGGCCGCAGGTTAGCTCCTGGGGCACGGTCTTGATCTGCACCTTAGAGTCCAAACCATAGAAAATCCGCAAATGCTTCACATTAGAGGTGGGCGGATCAATCCACTGATACGAGATCACGTTATTACAAGGCATGGTTTTAGGGATCTTAACCAGCGTGCTTTGCCCGTTAGCGGCCGCCGCAAACTGGGCTTCCACCTGCTGCCAGGCCCCATAGTTAACCAGCAGCTGGTTAGCGCACAGCACCAGGGTAGAGGCGGCCACAAACAGCACCCCGCCACTAAGCACACTAACCGCTCGGCCTGCGCCACCAAGGCGAGACAGCGCCACCAGGTTGGTTATGATCAGCGTGCCCATAAGTAGCAAAGCAATGTAGTGGTCACGGCCCACCCCGGCATAAAGCGAACGGGCCATGTAGCTATTAGCCGCCAAAGAAACCGCAATCGCCCCAAACAAGGCCAGGGGTAGGGGCCCCACCAACTGCCTAGGCAGGGTTAAAGCCAGCAGCGCCAGCATCACAAAACTAGCTATAGCCCAGCCAATCACCGCGCCACTAGCGTCATCCATTTGGGTGATCAGCGGGTAGCGGCCACGCCCATAGGCGTCGTCGATAATCAACAAATAGCGCCGGCCAGCCATAATCCACGCCCCCACACAGGCGGCGCTAACTACATACAGGGCTGCTAGCGAGCCCACCCACAAGCGCTGGCTGGGCTGCCAACGCGACCAAGACGGCGTCGTCGTCAATAAAGCACGCCCATGCAGCCAAATCAAAGTTGCCGCCACCAGCACCACCAAGGCGATATAAACCACCGCCACATTGGCGAGCGTGCCCGCCAGGCGCAAATGCAGCTTTACCTCCTCAGGCAGCAAATCATTAGGCGAACCGGTGGGCTTAGAGTTGCGCTCAATACGTTCCCACAACCCCGGGGCGGTAACTTTCAGATAAAAACCGTAACCGGTAGCCGCTAGCGAAACCCAAGTAATCGCTCGGGTAAGCAGACGCGGGCAAAAAGCCAACAAACCAGCCACCAAACCCAGCGCGGCCACAGAAGTCATCTCATGCATCACCATGGCCAACACAATCAGCGGGGCAGCCGCCAACTGCCAACGCCAAGAAAAGCCCCCACGCGCCGCCCTAGCCAGCGGATAGAAAGCCACCAGCACCAGGTTCAAAGAAAACAGGTAATTCCACACCACAGCCATCGAAAACACTGCGTCGCCGCTTAGATGGAAGTGAAACCCAATCAGCATAAACGGGATCGCACTGGCCAAAAGCTGCGCCAACAAATCACGGCGCACCCAGGTACGCCAGGGACTTAGCTGCGCATAGTCACCCTCATCCTTAGGCCCCAGGCGAGTGGCATAAACCCACACCAAAAACGCAAACAGCACATATCCCAGCGCCATCAGCACCCGGGCCCCGCCCAAACCAAAACCAAACCAGGCCGCACCAAGCCCATCAGCTAGGCGCCCATTAAAGGTATTCCAGGTCTTATCCACCATGGTGGTAATACCCGTCCAAGTTTGGCGGCCATGAGGCAAATTAGAGGCGTTAGCGAAAAGCCGATCATCGCCGTTAAGCAGCGGTAGGCGCCATAGGCACCCCCAAAACACCGCTAGAAGCAAATAAAACAGGGCGCTGGGTGCGCAAGGGTATAAGCGCGCAGTCGCTAGGGAACGAAAACGCGCTAGGGGAGCAGGCACGGTTAAATAACCTCCGTAAACACATTAGAATCCGCCGCCCAAGCGTCAGCTAAAAACAGGTCGGCAAAAATACCGTTAAGGCTGCGGCCTTTGAGTAGCTGCGGGGCATAAGTAGCCGCGCTACCCGCCGGCAGTAGCGCCTGGAAAGCCATAGGGTGACGCAGCTGCACGCGGGTAGTAAGCAGCGAGCTAACCGCCTTATCCAGGCGCAGGGCAGAAAGAACCTTAATTGCCGCACGCCTAGGGGCAGCAGGAATCGCGTTAACCCCAGCCGCATACAGCTGCGGCTGCGTGCCACTAACCCGCGCATAAATCTGGGCAATCAAATTCTTGTACCAGATGCGCTCTTCATCAGTGAAAGCCAGGCCCCCACGCTCCCAAACCTCAATCACCTCAAGATCGAGCATCGGCAAAGCCCAATCCAAACCAAAATGCTCATAGGCACGCATAGAGTGGTTAATGTATTTGGCTTGGCGCTCGCGGACGTTGAACCACTCAATGAGGCTCTGGCGCGCGTCCAGGGTGTCTACCGTCAGCAGCTCATCAACCGCCTCCAGCAAAGGCTTGCGGATGGGGGCTAGGGCCGCCACCAGGTCCTGCTGGCCTTGCAGGTTTAGGTGCTGGTGGGCTAGTAGCTCAACCCAGTCTTTGCGGCTCATTGGAGTCTTGGGGTCTAGCAGCTCCTGGCCGTGCAGGTTGCCCACAATGGTGTGGCCCGGCAAAATCACGGTGCCGGCGGGTAGCACCCCGGTGCTGGTTAGCTCACGTAGCGCATACCAGTCCTGATAGTGGGGTAGGGAGGCCCCCGCCCAAGCGTTGCGGATAAAGGCGCCGCCCTCGGCCTGCCAGGCTTGGCGCACCTTGGCTTCGCTAAGCTCAACGAAATACCAGGGTACGTCCAGCGACTGCGCTACCTGCTGGGAGATCTTGGCTTCGCGCGAGCCGGCGGTGCCGTAGGTGAAAGCTACTACGTCACTGGCGCCAGCCAGTTTGAGCAGGCTCAAAATCAGACGCGAATCAAGCCCGCCCGACAGTGGCACAGCCAGGCGTCGGCCCTGAGTTAGCTTAACTACTCGCTCTACTGCCTGCTCTAGCGCCTGGGTGAAAAGCTTGCGGAAAGTGGGCTCATCAGTGATGCGCTGGTGGTAGCGCAGTGCTTTCCAGGGGTGTACGTGGGGGGTGGGGTCGCCGTCGATTAGCTCCACGCTGGAGGCGGCGGGCAGCTGGTAAATCCCCTTTAGCAGGGTGCGTGTGCCCAGGGTGTAGGCGGCGTGGCGGAACTGGAGGCGCCCGGTGGCGTCCCAGCTGGTGGGGGCGGCGTCGATAAGTACCTGGGGGTCGTCACTTACCAGCCAGGTGCCCGCCACGTAGCGGTATAGCAGGGGGAATGAGCGCGGCATGTCGCTGCTTAGTAGCGCCCCGCTCTTAGTCACGACGACGCCGCTCCACTGGCCTGCTTGCTTATGGGCCCACTGGCCCATCTGCTCAGGGGAGGTGGGCAGAGGCGCGTGAGGCTGGTTGCTGTTGGGGGCGCTAGCCCACCACTGCTGTATAGGGCTGTCGGCGGGGGAGTTGGCATCAGCCGCGCTGGGGGCCGCGCCAGTGCCAGCAGCGCAGGTGGCTGCGGGGGAGGCTGCGGCGTCGTCGTTAAAAGTGCCCGGCTGACACCAGCGCGAGTGGGAAGCGAAAATTACCTTGCTCATTTACTCTCCAAAATAGCCGGGTAGACAGTGTCCAAATACGATATTTACCCTGATTTAAGGGATTAACGCGCCGCAATAGTGTCTTGGTAAACCTGCACATAACGCTTAGCCACCTGGGGGGCGCTGAAAGCATCAGGCAGGGTAGCGGCCACCTGCTGTGCGCAGCAGGCGGCGGTGCGCTGAGCCAACTGCGCCAGGGCCTGGGCCCAAACTAGCGGGTCACGCCCACTAACCAGGGCACAAACCGCCGGATCAAGGAAATCTGTGTGCCCCCCATAGCTGCCGGTAACCACCGGGCGGCCAGCAGCAATAGCTTCAGCGGCACCCAGGAAGAAAGTCTCCCCACTGGTGGGCACTAAGAACATGTCACTGTCACTAATTAGCTGGGGGATCTGCTCGGCAGGCACCTGGCCCAAGAAAGTGGCATCCACCCCTAAAGCGGCGGCCTGCTCACGGCACTGCTCCAGTAGCGGGCCACTACCAGCCCAGGTCAGCTTAGCTTTTAAGCCAAGGCCAGAAAGCTGATGCAAAATCTGCAAAGCCAGCAGCGGGCCTTTACGCTCAATTAACCCGCCCACGCCCACCAGCTTCAGTGGCGCGCCAGGGTGCAGCAGGCGTGGGGGAGGGGTCAAAGTTTGCGGACGCGCCACCTGATTAGGCACCACCACCAGCGGCTTGCCGTGACGGTAAGGGCGTAAATGGTTAGCCAAAAAGCTACTCACCGCCGTCACCGTGTCGGGCAGCGCCTGCGCATTTAGTAGCGTATGCACGCCGTGGCGCATAAGCGGATTGGTGTAAGTGGCGCTAGCGCCCGACCAGTGCTCGGTATGCACCCAAGGCTGGGCTGGGCGGCGCAGCATATAGGGAAACAGCGCCGAAATAGCCTGCGTATGCACCACATCGGCGCCGGCAGTTAGCTGCTCTAGGCGCGCGCGGGCGCGAGCCAGCGAGGCGGGGCTAGAAACCTTCAGGGGCACCCGCAGCGTGGGCACACCCAAAGTGTAGGTGCGCTCACGCCCATCATCTAAAGCGGGAGCCACTAAATGGATTAGCTGCACCTGGTGGCCTAAAGCTGCCAAGGCGGCAGCATCCCTGGCCACGAAAATACCTGAACCTGGATTTACTTTGGTGGGTAGCCAGGTGGCCACCATGGCGATACGCATAATCTGGCTTTTATTCGGCTAGTAGGGTTACTTGGCTAGCGGGGGTTAGCTAGCGAGGTCACTTGGCTAGTAAAACCTCGGCGACACGCTCGGCGGCGTGCCCATCCCCATAGGGGTGAGCCACCTCAGGTGCCGGCTCGGCCGGGCGCGGGCGGCTAGCGGCCTCAGTTAGGGCGCTGCCGGGCTCAACCAAGATGTTCCAACCCAGCTGCACAGTCTCCACCCATTCAGTTTGGGGGCGCACAGTGGTGCAAGGTACGCGCAGCAGGAAAGCTTCCTTTTGTAGGCCACCGGAGTCGGTAACCACGCCGCGTGCGTGCAGGGCCGAAGCCACCAGGTCAGGGTAGGCCAGCGGGGGGTGTACCAGCAGGTTGCCACGCTTGGCGTACAGGTCAATGTCGTGCTCGGAGCACTTAGCTACCAGACGCGGGTGAGCTAGCAGCACCACCGGGTGGTCCACAGCCCCCAGCGAGTCAAGAATGGAGGTTAGGCGAGCGGCGTCGTCGGTGTTTTCTGCGCGGTGAATAGTAGCCAGCGAGTAGGATCCCTCAGCCAGGTCCAGCTCCTTCATAACCGGGCTGGGCTGAGCGGCAACCTGGTCACGCACCTGGTAGAGCACGTCAGTCATGACGTCGCCCACGATCACGGTCTTATCAGCTAGGCCCTCTTCAGCCAAGTGCTTAGCGCCCTCCTGGGTGGGGGTAAGCAGCAGGTCAGCGGCGTGGTCAGTGAGCACGCGGTTAATTTCTTCAGGCATCAAGCGGTTGAAAGAACGCAGCCCAGCCTCTAGGTGGGCCACCGGAAAGTGCAGCTTAACTGCGCTAAGTGCGCCGGCCAGGGTGGAGTTGGTGTCGCCGTAAACCAGCACCCAGTCAGGCTGGTAACGCTCAAATACCTCATCCATGGCAGATAGCATGGCGCCGGTCTGCACCCCGTGGGAGCCTGAGCCTACCCCTAGGTGCACATCCGGGGCAGGAATACCTAGGTCCTTAAAGAACACGTCAGAAAGCATGGGGTCATAGTGCTGACCGGTGTGGACAATTACATGCTTAATTCCAGCCTTAGCGAAAGCGTGGGCGACCGGGGCTAGCTTGACGAACTGGGGGCGAGCCCCGACTACGGAAATAACGCGCATGACTCCAGTTTAGCGGGGATAATGCGCCTGAGCCGAGATACCGGTGGGGTTTATTCACCTGGCTATATAAGTGTAGGTGCTTAAACAGTAAGATTGCCTTATGCCTACTATGGTTTATCACGCCCCCTACGCTCTAAATCGGCAGGCCACCTCTGCCTCCGGGATTCGCCCTGTGCGCATGTATGACGCGTTTAAATCACTTGGCTATGAGGTGCTGGACGTTACCGGCGATGGCCGCCGACGTCGTCGGGCCATTAAAGCCCTAAAAGCGCGCCTGGCAGCCGGGCAGAAAATCGATTTTCTTTACTCTGAGTCAGCCACCATTCCCACCATGCTCACCGAGGCGCGCCACCTGCCGCCGCACCCGGTGTTGGATGTGGAACTATTTGCCCTGGCACGCCGCTACCAGATCCCCTCGGGGCTGTTTTACCGCGACATTTACTGGAAATTTGGTGACTACCGCGAGCGCGTAGGTGAGCCTATGGCCACCATTATGAGCGCGGTTTATAACTATGACCTGTCTTGGTATAAGCGCTATGTGGATGTGCTTTACCTGCCCAGTATGGCTATGGGGGCGCATGTGCCCATCTTCCCGCCCCAGCGTATGGCGGCGCTGCCGCCAGGCTGTGAGCTGGTGGATAGCGCCAGCCCCAATAATGGGCAGTTGAACCTGCTTTATATTGGCTCGGTTTCTGGTCACTACCAGCTGCACGAATGCGTGCGAGCGGTGGCGGCCACGCCCGGCGTGAATCTAACTATTTGCACTCACCAGCAGCAGTGGGAGCAGATGCGCGGTGAGTATGAGCCGCTCATGGATAGCTCGGTGCAGGTGGTGCACCGCAGTGGGGCTGAGCTTGAGCAGCTTTATGACAATGCTGATGCTTGCGTGCTGTTTGTGCAGCCTGACCCGTATCGTGAGTTTGCGGCACCGGTTAAACTTTTTGAATATTTAGGTCACGGTAAGCCGGTGATTGCTTCTGCAGGTACCTTGGCAGCCCAGGTGGTAGCCGATAACGAGGCCGGCTGGGTGGCTCCTTATGGGGCTGGGGTGCTGCCTACTTTACTGAGCCGTCTCCAAGCTAATCCACAGGAAGTAAACAAGCTACATCGGCAGGCTAAGGCTGCAGGTAAGGCCAACACCTGGGCTCAGCGCGCCCAGCAGGTAGCTTTTGAACTAGGACAAAAGGGGGCTAAAGCGTGAGTGATCAGCAAGCCGGCATGGCAAGTCAGGCGCACCAGCCTTTTGCCGACAAGTTAGCGCGCGCTAAGGCTAAGGGGGTAACCCTGGCCACCCGTATTCATCTGCCGGAGGCGGCTGCGGCTTCTTTCAGGCTCGACGGCGTAGAGCGGGCTTTGCGGCGGCTAGACATTCCGGTGCGGGTACTTACCAGCCAGCCCCCAGCTGATGGCCCTAAACCTGAAGACCCCCAGGGCGTAAGCGTTAGCCGCTGGCCAGTGCTGCGCGATAAGTCCGGCTACCTGCGCGGCTATGTGCCCTATATGTCTTTTGACCTGCCCTTGTTTGGGCGTTTGCTGGCGGCTAAAAAGCCGGCGGTGTTGCTGGTAGAACCCCCGCCTACTACCGGCGTGGTGGTGCGTGCGGTAACTACGCTGCGACGTATCCCTTACGTGTGGTATGCCCCTGACGTGTGGAGTGACGCCACGGTTTCTACCGGGGTCAGCCCGGCGGTGGCTAAGGCTGTGCAGCTGATGGAGTCTTTCGCAATGCGGGGGGCTAAGGCTGTGATTGCGGTTAACGACGGCGTCGCTATCCGAGCCCGTCAGCTGGGGGCCCGGCGTGTTGAGGTGGTTAATAACGGTATTGACACTGACCGTTTCACCCCGGTTTCTGGCCATATTGGTGCGGCTCATGGCGTTACTGGCCCCTACTTTATTTATGCTGGCACGGCCAGTGAGTGGCAGGGGGCCGATATTTTCATTGAGGCTTTTAAACAGGTACGTGCCCAGGTCCCCCAGGCGCAGCTGGTTTTCATTGGTAAAGGTTCGCATTGGCCGGTGCTAACTGAGCTGGCTGAGCAGATAAACGACGCTTACTCCGCCCAAACCCCGGCCGCCTTGGTGCTGCCCCCGCAAGATCCCCGCTCGGCTGCGGCCTGGCAAAGTGACGCGGTGGCGGCGCTGGTGTCGATTAAGCCCGGTCAGGGTTACGACTTTGCTTACCCCACTAAGGTGCTTTCGGCTTTGGCCTGCGCCACCCCGGTGATTTATGCGGGCCTAGGCCCGGTCGTTAAGGAGGTGCGTAGCCAGGATCTGGGTTGGGCGGTTGATTACCGTGTGGACGACGTCGCCCAGGCCATGCTGGCCGCACTCGAACGCGCCCAAAGCCCTCAGACTCCTAAGTGGCGCCAGCAGCTACGCAAGTGGGTGGTGGAGAATCGCTCCCAGCGGGCGGCTGCTGATGCAGTAGCGCGGGTAATCGTGGATGTGATCCGTTGATTGCTAACTGGCTGCCTACCTTAACCACCCTTCCGTCCCTGCTATTGGCTTTGTTTGGGACGGGCTGGGTGTTGGCGGTGTCAGCTGGTTTGCGCGGGAGTTTGCGGCGTCTGGCTTTGGCGCCGGCTTTCTCTTTTGCGCTCTACTCTGTGCTGGGGGTGGTGGCGGCCCGGGCGCATTTGCACTGGGACTGGAACCCGGTTATTAACGCCACCATTTTGTGTGCGTTGTTGATGCTGTCTTTACGTTGGGCTTTGCGGCGCTGGATTGGCACTGACCCAGCTTCAGTTACTCGTGGAGGCGGCGCGCTAGACGGCTGGAAAGAGCAGCTTAGAGCTGACGCCTCCCTAATTGGGGCAGCAGTGGTTACCTGGCTGCTTAGCGCCTTTCCGTTCTTCTATGGTGGGGCCAGTGACCGGCCGATTCAGCTGGGTGATGCGCTTTACCACTACAACCAGGTGTGGGCTATTACTAACACCGAAAACACCTCTATGTTTTCGGCTAACCAGCGTCTATTTGGGCTAACTGAGGCCCACAGTTTCTATCCCACAGTGTGGCACCAAATTGTGTCTTTGGCCTCTCCTTCCTGGGAAACTAATGTGGCCACCACCAACGCCCTGATTGCTTTGGTGGCCCTGCTGTGGTGCATTTCGATTGTTTATTTGAGCCGTGAGCTGTTCACTGACCGCCCTCTGGCGCCTTATGTATCTTTGGCCCTAACCGCTCTGATTCCGGCTTTCCCCTGGCTGCTAACTATTGATAAAGCCATGTGGCCCTACTGCCTAGCAGTGGCGGTATGCCCGGCGGTGGCCGCTTTTATGTTGCAATGCGTACACCGCTGCGGTTTTAGCTGGCGCAGTGGCCATAAGGTGCTGGGAGTATGTGCCCTACTAACCCCGCTGCCGGCGGTTTACGGGGTGGCGGTAGCTCACCCCTCAGCCCTGGTGGTGTTGGGTTGGCCGCTGGTGATTTTGGCCTGGGCCCGTACCGGTTTGGAGGGCTACCGGATGGTGGCCGGCGGCAAGCATCTGCGGGGTGGGGCCCTGTTGGCCCTAGCTTTTGGTGTGGTTATCGCGGTGGCGGTGGCAGTGTTTGTGCCCGGCCCTTGGTATGACTACATTCACCGGGGCACAGTGCGTGACTGGAACTATTTAAGTGCCAAACTGCAATCTTTGCCGCTGCTTTCCTACGGCACGGTGGGTCAAAATCTACTTACTCCCATCCACTGGGTGTTGGCTTTCTTGCAGCTGGCGGGAATTTACACGGCTTTCCGCTACTGTAAGTACCGCTCTTTGGTGGTGGCGTGGCTGTGCTGCCTGCCGCTAACTTTTGCCACCATGGCGCCTATCCCGGTGCTAACTGAGCTGACCGGGGTGTTTTACAACAATCCGCTGCGCACTGAAGCTATGTCAGCTATTGCTTTAATACCGCTGCTCACCTTGGGTTTCTTGGAGGTAGCTAAACGCATTAGTTTGCATGGGCGTGAAGTACTGGCTGCTGCCGGAGCGGTTTTCTTGGCTGCTACCGGCCTGAGCGCACCGTTGCTGCTGGGCGATACCCGCCAGGTGTTTTTCCCCAACACCTCAGATGCTAACTTCATGGTTTCTGAATCTGAACTGGCTATGATTCACCACCTACCTGACGTACTGCCACGTGAGGCGGTAGTAATTGGTGACCCGGTAAGCGGGGCAGGCTTACTGCCCTTTATGACCGGTCGCCGTAGCGTGTGGGTGTTTGCCGGCACTAAAGCTGAAGACGTGGACGGCACCTACCTGCTTAAAAACTTCCGCAAGATCCACACTGACCCCAAGGTGTGTCAGCTGCTGCGTAAACACGGCATCGACTACTACTACCAGGATGTAAACCGGCGTTTTAGCGGCTACGACACCTCCCAGTACCGCAGCGGCCTATATGGCGTGGTCACCTGGACTGGTTTCACTAAGATAGCTGCCGCCTCTGACGGCTCCGCCGTGCTGTGGCGCATTGATGTATGTAACCTGGGTCAACGCCCAGTAGTGGCTAAAACTCTTAGCCCCGCAGACCCCGAATGGGAGCCTAACGGTATCCCAGATCCCCCGCCGGGCGTTAAATATGATCACTGGCCCGGTGCTCAAGAACTATAGGACACTGATGAGTAAATTAACTGACACTCTAGTTAAAGCTGGTTATGTGGCCGCCAACCAGGGCCACGGCGCCATTTCGCGGATGCTGTGGAAGGGGGCAAGTATGGGAGACCAAGCGCGTTCCCAGGTACTGCTGGATTTGTCACGCCTAGAGGCAGACCCAGATGGCTCCTACCAGGAGCTAGCCCCCAATTGGCTAGAGCACGCTAGCGTCCTGCTTGAACGCGCCGGGGCCCAAGGTGACGCCACACAGGTTTTAGAGGCCCTGAAACTGATTTTCCACCCCACCATTGAGCAGGGGCTTAGCCATTCGCCTATTGCTGAGATGGATCCGTGTCTGCGTAGTTACCTGTTTACCTCCCCAGTGGTGGCGCGTTTGCGCGGCGACGGCGCCATAGTGGAGCCCGCTCAGGTGGCCACCACCGGCGTGGATCTGCCTTGGGCCAAGGCAGACGGTAACCAGGTGGTAAGCGCCCATGTGGTGCAGGCTCAGCGTCCACGCGCTGAGCATCTACTGGTGCTTACCGACACAAACTTCAACTTTATGGAGCCAATCATTGGCTACTGGCCGCAAAAAGCCCAGGTGCGTATCCGTCAGCTGGGAGACGAAGAACTAGATTTTTGCTCAGTCCTGCAAACCGTCACTGACCGGCTAGAAAAACGTGACACTGAGGTTCCAGAATTTTTACGTAAAGATCTGCAGTGGGCTGACACAGTCTATGTGGAGTGGGGCAGTGCCCTGGCCGCGCGTCTAAGCGGCACGGATTTAACTAGCGTAGGTAGCCCGCGTCTACTGGTGCGGGTTCACAAATTTGAGGCATTTACTATGATGCCGCTGCTTACCCGTTGGGAAAACGTCTCTGACCTAATCACTATCGCCCCGCCGGTTACGCGGGCACTGACTTCAACCGTATTGGGGCTAGCTGAGCGTACCCGCATTAACTATGTTCCCAACTGTATGGATTTGGTTTCTTTCAAGCTGTCCAAACTCCAGCCGGCTGCGTACAGCATCATGCTGGTGGGCTATGACCGCCTAGTTAAAGACCCCGCTTGGGCCCTAGATGTGCTTGAGCAGCTGCGCCAGCTTTCTGACAAACCCTGGAAGCTTACCTTAGTGGGGGAGGAGCCCACAGCTGAGGGTAGCTATTGGGATAGCTTCAACCAGCGCTGCCAGCAGCTGGGCGTGCAAAGCTTGGGTTACCGCAGCGATATGCCCGAGGTTTTGCGTAAAGCTACCGTGATTTTGTCCTCCTCTATGGTTGAAGGCGTACATATTTCAGTGCAGCAAGGCGCCGCTTCGGGCTGCCTGCCGGTAGTGCGTAACTGGCCGGGCCTGGCCAGCCTGGGTGGGCCCGAAACCATTTACCCCGCTGACTGGGTAGTGGACAGCCCCCGAGCTGCAGCACAACGCATCTTGGATAACACCAACGAGTCTGGTTTAACTAAGCCAGAGGTAGCTGAGCAGGCCAGCCAGTGGACGCTAGCTAACCTTGACGCCCAGGTGACCTTGCCGCTGCTAGATCAGGTAGTGCTAGGAGGGGAGAAGTGACAAAAAAGTTTCGCCCCCTAGTGCAGGTAGTGATCGCCATCCACCGCTATGAGCGTCCTATTGAACGCGCCGTAGCCAGTGTGGTGGAAGGCAACACCACCAATGGCGCAATCGTGGTGGTACACAATATTGATCCTGAGCCTATCCGCCAACGCCTAGAACAGTTCGGCTCCCGCGTACAGATCCTGACCTGCACAGATGGTATTCCTTCGCCGGCTGGCCCACTGAATACCGGCCTGGAGGCCGCCACCGCCCCCTACGTAACCGCCATGGGCTCAGACGACTACTACCAAAGCGGGGCCGGTAAAGCCTGGGCTAAATACCTCAAAGCCAACCCCAGCGTCGACATTTTGATCCTACCCACCCTAGAGGCTGCCACCGGCACCCTAGACTTACCCCCGGTACGCGTGGGACGCCGTCGTCGCCTAGACCCAGTTAAAGACCGCCTCACCTACCGCACCGGGCCACTGATGCTGGTACGCACAGAGCTACTAAAGCGCTACCAAATCCGCATGAGCTCAGGTCTGCGCACAGGGGAGGACCTGGCATACTCCAGTCGCCTATTTATGGTGGCCCAGCGTATCGACCTGCTGCCAGCTAGCGCACCTAAATATACTGAGGCCGACGACGGCGGCGTGCGAGTCACCTCCACCCCCTTCACCATTGCGCAACAGTGCGCCGGGGCGGCTATCGTGGCCAACTCCACCTGGGTTGAGCAGCTAAAACCCGCTGCCCGCCAAGCCCTGGCCGTGCGTCTGGTACGTAAAAGCATCCTGCCGGCAGTGGCCAAACACAGCCACGATCTAAGCCTGGACGATGTTGACTACCTCTACACGCTACTAACCAGGGTGCTTTTGCTAGCCCCGCGCTACTATCAGGTACTTAGCCGTAACGAGGCGCGCCTGGTTGACGCCCTGATCATTGCCCACGGCGAGGGCGCCAGCCCAGATGAGCGCCAAACTCGCCTACTGGGTGCACGCCAAGCCGCCGCTAACTTGAACCAAGGCGGCCCGGCTAATACCGTGGCTCCGGTTAGCGCGCGCGGCTGGTTTAGCCGCCAAAGCCGCGTAGCCCATTGGGGTGCACGTAAACTAAACCAATTGCTAGACACCCTCAACCGGGGAGACAAATGAAACGTCTGATAGACGCAATTCGCCAGCTAGTACCCTTGCTGCCGGCGGGAACTAATAGGTTCTTGTGGATATACATGGTATCCACCTCAGCTTTGGCGATTTTGGATACGGTTGCTTTAGGTCTACTGGCCCTAATGCTCACCCCCATGATTAAGGGCGAGGCCATGACCATGCCGCTGCTTGGCAAGCTTGGCCCCAGCAACTATCCCTGGCTGCTGCTGGTGGTGTGTGCGCTGATGATTTTGAAAGCCATTTTGGCTTTGGTGATTCAGTGGTTTGCCACCCGTCGCTTTGCCAGCTACGAAATGGTGGTTGGCGACGAGCTTTTTGATGCCTACATCCGCGCCCCCTGGACTGAGCGGTTAGCGCGCTCGACGGCGGAAATCGTGCGTATGGCCGACGTGGGTATCGCCAACACTATCTCCGGCGTGCTGCTGCCGGCGGTGAGTTTGCCTCAGCAGATCGTCAGTTTCGTTGCGGTAGTGGTGGTGTTGCTGGTGGCCCAGCCTTCAACCGCCCTCATCACCCTGGTGTATCTGGGGTTGGTGGCCATGTTCATGAACCTGGTGGTTTCCCGCTCAGCTGTGGTGGCCGGACGGGTAAACATGCGTTACTCGCTGCGCATCACCAAACTCATGACCGAAATGGTCTCCTCCCTTAAAGAAATCACCCTGCGCGACAAATTCGCTGATGTTTCACGCGTAGTACACGAAAACCGTGAACACTCCACCCGGGCCCGCGCTAACATCCAGTTCCTTGGGGCCGTGCCCCAGCGCGTAATTGAAGCCGCCATGGTGGGTGGATTCGTGCTGGTAGGGGCAGTGGCCTGGTGGAGTCAAGGCACTACCGGGGCGCTTAGTGCAATTGCCCTATTTGGTGTGGCCGGGTTCAGGATCATGCCCACCATCGTGACCTTCCAGTCAGTTATGACCACCACCGCCAACTCCCTGCCCCACCTAGAGGCAGTGCTACGCGACATTAACGACGCCAAGCGCTACCAGGAAAACGCTGAAGACCTAGGCACCCAGCAGCTACAGGGCGAACCTGACGCATTGCGTCTAAAAAACATCACCTTCACCTACCCCAGCGCCCAAACCAGCGCCGTTAAAGACCTAAGCCTAACCATCCCCATGGGCTCCTCCGTAGGTATTGTGGGCACCTCCGGCAGCGGTAAATCCACACTGGTAGACATTATTTTGGGGCTACTAGTACCCCAACAGGGCCAGATTTTCATTGGCCAGCAAAACATGGATGACGTACTAGGCGCCTGGCGCAAACGCGTCGGCTACGTCCCCCAGGAAGTGACCCTTTTTGACGCCACCATCGCCCAAAACATTGCCCTGACCTGGGGTGAAGACTATGACGAAGAGCGCGTAAAGCGAGTCATTGAAATGGCCCAGCTTTCCCAGGTGATCGCCGGACGTCCAGAGGGCATCAATGAGCGTATCGGTGAGCGCGGCCTGGCCCTCTCCGGCGGTGAACGTCAGCGTCTAGGTATCGCCCGCGCCCTATACTCAGACCCGCTGGTGCTAGTGCTAGATGAGGCCACCAGTGCACTAGACACCAAAACCGAGGACGCCGTCGCCACTGCCATCTCCCAGCTGCACGGCCAAGTCACAGTGATCTCAGTGGCACACCGCCTATCAACCATCCGCCACAACGACATGATTTGTTTCATGCGCACTGGTGAACTCAAAGCCAGCGGCACCTTCGAAGAGCTGGTGGAAAAAGAACCCGAATTCGCCGTGCAGGCACACCTAGCGGGCTTGGCCTAAGGAGCAGATATGAGCAAAAAACTACTGATTATCTCGTTTTCCCCCATTACTCGCGACGCGCGAGTACTTAAACAAGTGCGCCTATTCAGCCCCAAATATGAGGTCACTACCTGCGGCTTTGGCCCCGCCCCCGAAGGCGTCAAACGCCACCTGGAACTAACCCACGCCACCTTGCCGGGCAAAACCTGGGATGCGCTACTAGAGCTAAAAGCCTACAAAGCCGGCTACTGGCTGATGCCAGACGTACGCAACGCCGCCAAAGCCCTAAAGGGCCTCAAATTCGACGCCATCCTAGCTGACGACATCGACACCGTGCCGCTAGCCCTCTGCCTACGCCCACGCCTAGGGGTACACGCCGACATTCACGAATACTTCCCCCGCCTACAGGAAGAACAAGCCCCCTGGGCTAAGCGTATTGGCCCCTGGTACCTGTGGCTATGCCAGCGCTACCTGCCGCGCTGCCAGTCAGTCACCACCATTTCCAAGCGCATCGCGCAGGAATATGAGGTACAAACCGGCGCCAAAGTAGGGGTAGTCACTAACGCCACCCCCTACTGGGAGCTAAGCCCAACCCCGGTAGCTGAGCCCATCCGCCTAGTGCACTCAGGCACCTCCCACCGCGAACGCAACATTGAAGCCATCGTGGACGGCGTCATCGAAGCCGGCAACTGCACCCTAGACCTATACCTAACCCCCAACGACCCTGAGCACCTAGAACACCTAAAACAGCGAGCCCAGGAAAACAGTGCCATCACCGTGCACCCGCCAGTGCCCTATGCGCAGCTAATTGAAACTCTCAACGGCTACGACCTAGGGGTACACCTACTGCCACCCATCAACTTCAACTTCGCCAACGCCCTACCCAACAAGCTCTTTGACTTTGTACAGGCCCGCCTAGGCGTAGTGGTAGGCCCCAGCCCCGAGATGGCCCGCATCGTTAACGAAGCCGGCTTAGGCGTGGTGGCGCCAGGCTACAGCGCCAGCGACCTAGCCCAGGTACTAAAGGGCCTAACCAAAGCCCAAGTACAGGAATTCAAGGCCGCCTCCCACGCCCACGCCCGTGAGCTGTCAGCCGACAGTCAGCTGCTGATCTGGGAGCGTTACATCACCAAAATCATGGGTGAGTAATGCATGTTCTGGTAATTCCCTCCTGGTATCCAGCCAGCCCAGAGGACGTACACGGAATTTTCTTCCGCCAACAAGCCCAAGCCCTGGCCAGTGCCGGATTGCAAATGGGCGTGTTGGCGCCGCAAATGCACCCGCTCTACGGCCCCGCCTGGCGCCAAGGCCTGCGTGCGCGGCACTCGCGGCCACGCGTCAGCCAGGAAGAGGGCCTAAATGTGGTGCGCGTAGATCTGCCGGCCTGGCTACCTAAAGCCCGCTGGATTGATGCCCACGCCGCCTTTAGCCAGTTAGAGCAGGCTTTTAAGGCATATGTGCGCCGCTTTGGGCGCCCCGATGTGCTGCACGCCCACTCGCTTTACCCGGCAGGTTTCCTAACCCACCTGTTGGCTGCCAAATATGGGCTGCCCTGGGTGCTTACCGAGCACCGCTCACTAGGCCACATGCCGGTGCGTACCGCCCTGGGGCGTCGCGCTGAGCAGCAGGTGGCCGCCAGCGCCGCTAAACGCATTGGGGTTTCGCGCGGTCACGCCGATTTTATTGCCCAGCGCCTGGGGGGCCAGTGGGATTATGTGCCCAACTTACTGCCGCCCGAGCTGGAGACAGTTACGGTATCAGACCACAGCCACAAGCCCCTGGCGGTGGGGCATTTGTCGGTGCTGGACCCGGTTAAACGCCCTGAGCTGGTGATTAAGTCCTTCGCCGCCGCCCAGCTGGGGGCAGATGCCCAGCTCATAATTGGTGGCCCGCTAACTGATGAAATTGAGGCCAGTCTGCGTCAATGCGCCCGCCAGGCGGGAGTGGAAAAACAACTGGAACTGCCGGGCATGATTAAGGATGTGGCCGGCTTTAACCAACAGCTAGACGTATTTGTACTGCCCTCAATCACCGAATCTTTCGGCATGGTGCTAATTGAGGCCCTAGCTACGGGGGCGGCTTTGGTGGCCACCGACACCTGGGGTGCCAATACGGTCATTAGCGACGGCGACGGCGTCGTCGTAGATAGCGCGGACCCAACCGAGCTGGGGGCGGCCATAAAGCAAGTCTCCACCTGGCCGCGCGATAAAGCTGGACGCGAGCGCAGACGCGAAAGCTGCCTGAGTCGTTTTGCTTTAGGCGCATTTGCTGCCAAGTACAAAGAGATTTACGCCGTCGCAGCTGCGAGCACACATGCTTAAAATAGATAACAGCCTGAAAACCCTAAACAGTGAGGAAAACCGGATGCGTATTGCGGTAGTCGCTCTAGGAAAGATTGGCCTACCCCTGGCCGTACAGTTCGCCGACAAGGGCCATGAGGTGATTGGGGTTGACGTTAACCCTCGCACCGTAGATCTGGTAAATGAAGGCAAAGAACCCTTCCCGGGTGAGGCGCACCTGGCTGAGAAGCTAGCTGAGCTGGTGCCTGCCGGTCGTCTGCGCGCCACCACGGACTACGCTGAGGCTATCCCTGGGGTTGACGCAGTAGTGGTGGTAGTGCCGCTGTTCGTCAACGACGAGACCTGGCAGCCTGACTTTGGTTGGATGGATGAAGCCACCAAGTCTCTGGCCGCCCACCTAACCCCCGGCACCATCGTCTCCTACGAGACCACCTTGCCTGTGGGCACCCTGCGGGGCCGCTTCAAGCCCATGATTGAGCAGATCAGTGGCCTAGAAGAGGGCCGCGACTTCACTTTGATCTTCTCTCCCGAGCGCGTGCTTACCGGCCGCGTCTTTGCGGACCTGCGTCGCTACCCCAAGCTGGTTGGTGGCCTAAGCGAAGACGGTACCCGTCGCGGTATTGCCCTGTACCAGCAGCTGCTGGACTTTGATGTGCGTGAAGACCTGCCCCAGCCTAACGGCGTGTGGGACATGGGCAGCGCCGAGGCCGCCGAAATGGCTAAGCTAGCTGAAACCACCTACCGTGATGTAAACATCGGCCTGGCTAACCAGTTCGCGGTTTACGCAGACAAGATCGGTGTGGACGTGCAGCGCGTAATTGACGCTTGCAACTCCCAGCCTTACTCCCACATTCACCGCCCCGGTATCGCGGTAGGTGGCCACTGCATCCCGGTTTACCCGCGCCTGTACCTGTCCACTGACCCCGACGCTTCCGTGGTGCGCACTGCCCGCTCCTTCAACGCCACCATGCCCCAGTACGTGGTGGACCGCGCCAAGGAGATCCTAGGTGACCTGACCGGCCTGCGTGTAGTGGTGCTGGGTGCCTCCTACCGTGGCAAGGTTAAGGAAACCGCTTTCTCTGGCGTGTTCCCCACGGTTGACGCGCTGCGCGCTGCCGGCGCCCAGGTGCTGGTGCAGGACCCGATGTACACCGATGAGGAGCTGGAAGGCTTCGGCTGGCAGCCCTACCACCTAGGTGAGAACGTGGATGTGGCCATTGTGCAGGCCGACCACCCCGAGTACAGCAAGCTGACCCCGGCTGACCTGCCGGGTGTGCGCCTGCTGCTCGACGGCCGCCGCGTCACTAACCCGGCATTATTCGTCGGCGTGCCGCGCATCACCATCGGTGGTGGCGAGTAAATGCTGACAGTTATCGGCTCTGCGGTCTGCTTCGCGGCGCTGATAATGCTCCCTGGCCTCGGGCTGGCTCGGTTAACGGGCTGGCGCGGGGCCAGCGCCCTGTCTATGTCTGTGCCGCTGGGCCTGGGGGTGGCGAGCCTGGCCCAGGTGGGTTGCGCGGCGGCAGGGATTCACTGGTATCGCCCCTTTAGTCAGCTGACCGGCCTGGGTTGGCTCTCTAGGGTGCCGGTTCTGGGGGAGCTGCCAGCCGGCTACTGGCTAATTTTCTTAGTTACTTTGGTGGCGGCAATTGTTTCACGTGGAACTTTGCTTTTCGCCCCTAGAGACGCTTGGGTGGGCCAGAGCCGCGCCGGCTTGGCTAATGCTTCAGTGTTAAGTGGGCTGGTGGCTGTGGCCCTGGTAGCCACGACGACGCTGGCTCTGTTTGCTTTTGGCCTGCCTGATTGGGGGGCGCCCGCCCAAGCTTTTGACTCGGTGTTTCACCAAAGCGCGGTAATGGCTATTCGTAACGCCGGTAATACCTCCCCATTTGGGGGCCTAAATTCTCTCTATTTCACCGATAAAAGCGCTTATTATCCCACCTTGTGGCATTGTTTAGTGGCACTGATTCCCGGTAATGGTTCAGTGGCTAGCTTGGCTGCGGTCTATGCCTGCCTAGGGCTGCTATGGCCTTGCGTGCTGCTGGGGTTAGTGCAAAGTGCCTTTACTCGCCCACGCCCCTGGGCTGGCGCCGCCTTGGTGGTAGCCGGCTGCCTGGCTACAGGTCTGGGCTGGACAGCCATGACCTCACTGGCAGTGTGGCCCTACGGCTTATCTCTACTGACGTTGCCCGGCGCCCTACTGGCATTAGCTGCTCTGGGCCAGCGCCTACACCTACCTGGGCTTTTACCTGGAACTATTAAAGGGCCCAAAACCTGGTGGCCTTTAGTGTTTAGCTGCCTGCTAGGCACTTTTGGGGCGCTGATGGCTCACGGCACGGCCGCATTTAATATGGCCGTGCTAATGGCTCCCACCTTAGCTGTGTGGATCTGGCTGGCTTTGCGTGCACTGCCGCGCAAACTAGTGTTTAGCCTGTTGGGTTTAACCGCTGCGCTGGTGGCTGGGGGAGCCTGGGTTATGCGCGCTACTTTAAGTGCTATGGCTGCCTTTGAGCGCCCCGGCGGCATAGGGCTTGTGGGGCTTTTACAAAGCCTAACTGACCGGGGCATGTATGGGCCCACCGCCAACGCCAATGTGCTAGCTGCGCCGCTAGTGGCAACTGCCGTGCTAATTGGTGCCTGGCAGGCCTATAAGCGCCGGCGCAAACTACTGCTGGGCACCTGGGCGCTAGTGTTGGCGCTGATTATGCTAACCGACGGGCCTAACTGGATTGGTCGCCTAGTTGGTGCCCCCTGGTACACCCAAAAAAGTCGCATACAACCCCTAGCGCTACTGCTGTGTCTGCTTTTAATTGCCGGCGCTATTGAGTGGCTGCTAGACAGGGGTAAAAAGGTATTCTCGCGCCGCCCCCTAGCGGCCATGGTGGCTCTAGTGTTGCTGGGGGCTGGCGGCGTCGTCGGCACGGCAAATGGGCATATCCGCCAGCTGCAGGGAGTCTATTTAAGCGGGCATATCGACTACGGCACAATCTTGTCCGACGACGCCCGTATCCTGCTGCAACGCTCCGCCACTCACATGGGGCCGGGAGATAAGCTAATTGGTGCCCCCTCGCGTGGGGAAACCTACGCCTGGCCGCTAGCTAATGTGCGCGTCATGTACGCCACCCGCGCCGAACCCAGCCAAACCTCAGCGGAAGCCAAAATCCTTAAGGCCTACCTCTACTTTGGCCCAGACTCGCGCTCCTGCCAGCTGCTACGCAGCTACGGGGTAACCCATTACCTAACTGAGGACGCCCACTCTAACCTGTGGCCCTACCGCACCGGGCCCCTGGCCGATGGGCGCGCCCCACTGCGCTGGGATAACTCGCTGGTGCGCTGGCCTACTGACACTATGGAGCTGGTAGACCAGCAAGGCGGGGCCTACCTATACAAGCTGCGCTGCTAGTAAGGGGGCAGCTTACCCTGCTGCGCCGAATTGGTTCGCCTGGCGTGCTCCTAAGGGCTGCGCCGCTAAAGGCTGTGCCGCCAAAAAGTCCCCCGAGAGTTCTGCATGAATGAACTGCCTCCCGGGGGACTTTGCTAGTTAACTAGGCCTTGCTCACTGGCCCTGAGCAGCGTACTTGGCCTCAACCTCAGCCTTGAGCGGACGCCACCAGGCCTCGTTGTCGCGGTACCAGTCAATGGTGGCCTGCAAGCCGGAGCGGAAGTCAGTGAACTTAGGCTGCCAGCCCAGCTCCTCAACCAGCTTGGAGTTGTCGATGGCGTAGCGCAGGTCGTGGCCGGGGCGGTCAGCAACGTGCTCGTAGTCGCTGGGGTCGTGGCCCATGAGCTCCAGGATCAGCTCCACAACCTCCTTGTTGTTCTTCTCGCCGTTAGCACCAATGAGGTAGGTCTCACCAATACGGCCCTTCTCAATGATGTCCCATACGGCGTCATTGTGGTCCAGTACGTGGATCCAGTCACGCACATTCTGACCGGCACCGTAGAGCTTGGGGCGCACGCCGTCGATCAGGTTAGTGATCTGACGCGGAATGAACTTCTCAATGTGCTGGTAGGGGCCGTAGTTGTTGGAGCAGTTAGAGATAGTGGCCTCAACCCCGAAAGACCGTACCCAAGCGCGTACCAGCAGGTCAGAGCCGGCCTTGGAGGAGGAGTAGGGGGAGGAGGGGTTGTAAGGAGTGGTGGGGGTGAACTTAGACGGGTCGTCCAGCTCCAGGTCACCGTAAACCTCATCGGTGGAGATGTGGTGGAAGCGGGTGCCGTGGGCGCGTACCGCCTCTAGCAGGGTGAAAGTACCCACCAGGTTGGTCTTGATGAAGGGGGAGGGGTCAAGCAGAGAGTTGTCGTTGTGGGACTCAGCGGCGAAGTGCACCACTACATCAGCCTCGGCCACTAGCGGGTCAACCGTGTCGCGGTCAGCAATGTCACCCTCAACCAGGGTTACCTTGTCGGATACATCCGCTAGCGACAGCGGGTTACCGGCGTAGGTTAGCTTGTCTAGGACCGTGACTTTGGCGTCAGGGTGGCGCACCAGGGTCTGGTGTACAAAGTTAGCGCCGATAAATCCAGCACCGCCGGTAATTAGAACGTGCATGGGCTTTCACTTTCTATGCCTGGGAAAACATGCGGAATATGTCAATAATGCCATATCTCGCATGACTCGTCTCTACATCACTAAAGCTGACGTGCTTAAAGCTGATTGGTAAACTACCAACTATGGCGAAAACTGTCTTGGTAACTGGTGCTGGTGGCTATATCGGACGCCACGTGGTGCGAGCCCTACTCGCGCGCGGGCTCGACGTAAGCGTGGTTGACCTGCGCTTAGATGAAGTAGATCCACGTGCTCGCCGCGTGGATGTAGACCTATTCAACGCTGGCGATGATATTTACGACCAGCTTGGCCGCCCCGACGCAGTTATTCACCTGGCTTGGCGTGACGGTTTTGTGCACAACTCCCCGGCCCATATTGATGATCTACCCAAGCACTACCACCTGATTGAAAACCTACTAAAGGGTGGTCTAAAGCAGATCGCAGTTATGGGTTCCATGCACGAGGTGGGCTACTGGGAAGGCGCCATCGACGCCGACACCCCCTGCAAACCGGCTTCTCTCTACGGGATTTCCAAGAACTCCCTACGCCAAATCACCTCCCTGCTAGCCAGCCAGTATGGTGCGCAGATGCAGTGGATTCGTGCTTACTACATTGTTGGCGACGACGCCCACGGCTCCTCCATTTTCTCCAAGCTACTTGCCGCCGCTAATGAGGGTAAAACCACCTTCCCCTTCACTACCGGCAAGAACCTATACGACTTCATCTCTATCACCGAGCTGGCCCGTCAGATCTCCGCAGTGGTAGCCCAAGACCAGATCGACGGCATTATCAACGTCTGCACCGGCAAGCCCATGAGCCTAGCCGAGCGGGTAGAGGCCTACATCCACGAAAACAACCTGGGTCTAACCTTGCAGTATGGAGCTTTCCCTGACCGCCCCTATGACTCTCCTGGAGTGTGGGGAGACGCCACCAAGATCGCGCAGATCTTGGCGCTAAGTGGCGAGAGCCTGGAGGCCTGAGTGAAACGCGCTGGTATTTTCCTGTTCTATGACCCTGAAGGCAAAGTAGACGACTACATCCTGGGCTGCCTAGGTTCACTCCAGCAGCACATGGACTACCTGCTGGTGGTGTCTAACTCGCCCCTGGATGAGACTAACCGTAAGCGTCTAGAGTCAGTCTCTAGCGAAGTTATGGAGCGTAAAAACGTCGGCTACGACGTCGGCGCTTACCGTGACGGCCTACGCCACCTGGGCTGGGACCATATGGGCGACTATGACGAGCTGGTGCTGTTTAACTACACCTTCTTCGCTCCCATTCACCCCTGGGCTGGCCTATTTGAGCGCACAGACAAGTGGGACACCGACTTTTGGGGCATCACTGAACATGATGAGGTACGCCCCCACCCCTTCCTACCTAAACTGGTTATGCCCCGCCACATCCAGTCTCACTGGATCGCGGTGCGTTCCAGCCTGTCCGCCACTAAAGACTGGCGCACCTACTGGGAAGACATGCCCCCAATTGAGTCCTACAACGACTCTATCCAGTGGCACGAAAGCCGCTTCACCGGCTACTTTAACGCCCTGGGCTACCGCCACGAAGTGGCCTATAACGTAGATGACTACCCTTCAGCTAACCCGGTGTTTGATAACGCCAGTTTGCTACTACAAGACGGCTGCCCCATCCTTAAGCGCCGCAACCTATTCCACAACCCCCTACACCTAGACCGCTTTGCGATTATTGGTGCGGACATGCTGGAGCAGGCCCGCGCGGCCGGCTATGACACGGATTTGATCCTGTCTAACCTGGCACGCACCTCTAAGCCCCGCGACCTGGTCACTAACGCTGGCCTGACCTGGGTGGTGCCCCAAAGCGCCAGTGAGGAAACCTACGCCGCTGCCGCCACCCAGAAAATTTTGGCTGTAGCCCACATTTTCTATGCCGATATGGCTGAGGAAATCCTGCAGCGCCTATCGGTGCTGCCCAAGGGCTACTATTTGGTGGCCACCACCTCTAATGAGGAAAACCAGGCCCAGATTAGCGCCGTCATGGAGCGCTACGGGGTTGAAGGTGAAGTACGTGTAGTGGCCTCCAACCGAGGCCGCGACATTGGCGCTTTCCTGGTTGACTGCAATGACGTACTGGCCAGTGGCAAGTGGGACATTGTGGTCAAGATTCACTCCAAGAAATCAGTGCAGGATGACTACAACGCAGCCCAGCTGTTTAAAACTCACCTGTACGACAACCTGCTAAATTCACGTGCGCATGTGGCCAATATTTTGGCTGAATTTGCCGCTCACCCTGCCCTGGGGATGGTGCTGGCGCCGCTGCCGCACATGGGTTACCCAACTATGGGTCACGCCTGGTTCACTAACCGTGAGCCTGCTCAGGCTGTGGCCAAGCGCTTGGGGATTAATGTCCCCTTTGACAAGGACATGCCCCTGGCCACTTATGGCTCCATGTTCATTGCTCGTCCCCAAGCCTTAGCCAAGCTGGTTAACGCCGGTTTCAAGCCCGAAAACTTCCCCGTTGAGGGCGGCTATAAGGATGGTTCTTTGGCCCACGTGCTAGAGCGCCTAATGGCCTACGCTGCCCTGAGCGAAGGTTTCTATGTGCGCCCGGTACTAGCCCCCAAGTGGGCTGAGGTTTACTACGGCTACTTGGAGTACAAGCTGGCCGCAGTCTCATCCTTCCTACCTCCCTTCACTATTGATCAGGTTCCCTACCTTAAAGCTCACGGCGGTCCGATACCCAACGTGTTGGCAAGCATCAAAATCAACATCATGTTGCGCCAACCCAAGGTAGGCAATGCGCTTAAACCCGCGTATCGCTTAGTTCGTAAAGGTGCCGCGACTGTACGTAAGCTACATCGACACTAAGGAGGGTAATGAACGAGCGTAAACGGGTCATTGATCTGACCTGGAGGATGGCTCGGCGCTCTATTTCCTCAGAATTTAAGGGAACTGCGCTGGGCCGTGCCTGGTCGTTTATCAACCCGCTAGCCACTATCGCGGTTTTCTCCGTGATTTTCGGTTTGGTTTTCCGTGGCGGGGTAGAGCCTGGTAAAAACTCAGGAATTGATGCTTTCGCGCTGTGGATCGGCGTGGGCATTATTGCCTGGAACTTTATCTCTAACTCGGTTATGCGGTCCATGGATTCCCTAGTGGGTAACGCTGGGCTATTAACTAAGGTGTATTTCCCGCGCCAAACCCTGGTTTATTCAGCGGTATTGGCTTTGGTTTATGATTTTGCCTTTGAATTAACGGTGCTACTGGTAATTATGCTGATTGCCGGTGGTCCTACAGTGCTGCTGTTTATTCCGCAGCTAATTGCTATTACCGTTTTAGCGGCCGTATTTACTACTGGTCTGGGTATGATGCTGGCTATTGCTAGTGTCTATTTCCGCGACATCTCTCACCTCTGGCAGATTTTTAACCAGGTGTGGATGTATGCCTCGGGTGTGGTTTTTCCGCTGTCTATGCTTGATCAGCTGCAAAACCGACTGTTTAACCAGGGCTGGCAAATTAATGGTCACCCTCTGCCGCTGACTACCACTTTCCGCATGAACCCGGCTGAGCTGTTCCTAGAGGCATACCGTAGCTGCCTATACGATTTTGCTAACCCTTCGCTGGGTGTGTGGCTTGGCTGCCTAGGCTGGGCCGTACTGTCTTTTGCAGTAGGACGCTGGGTCTTTAGCCGCTACAGTGCACGCATTGTGGAGGAACTGTAATGACTAACGCAATTACTATTAACGACGTTTCTAAACGTTTTAGGGTTTATAAAGACCGTAACCAGTCCCTTAAAGGTACATTTTTGAAGGGACGCCGGGCCCATTATGAGGATTTTTGGGCGCTTCAGGATATTACTTTCGATATTCCTGCCGGTAAAACTTTCGGTTTGATGGGGCATAACGGTTCGGGTAAATCTACCCTGCTTAAATGTATTGCCAAAATTCTTACCCCCGACACTGGCTCTATTAATGCAACCGGTCGTATGGCCGCCATGCTGGAGGTTGGTTCGGGTTTCCACCCGGAGCTGTCGGGACGTGAAAATATTTACCTGAACGGCGCCATTTTGGGTATGAGCCCTAAAGAGATTGACTCTAAACTTGACGCCATTATTGATTTTTCCGGCGTGGAGCGCTTCATTGACCAGCCGGTTAAAAACTATTCCTCAGGCATGTATGTGCGCCTGGGCTTTTCAGTTTCTATTCACGTAGAGCCCGATATTTTGCTGGTTGATGAGGTACTTGCGGTTGGTGACCTAGAGTTCCAAAACAAGTGCATGGAGAAGTTTGCCCAGCTTAAGCAAGATGGCCGCACAGTAGTGGTGGTTAGCCACGGCCTTGAGCAGATGCGTTCCTTCTGTGACCAGGCAGCTTGGCTAGATCACGGCAAGCTGGTGGAGGTGGGTAACGCCGCCCAGGTGGTGGACACTTACTCTGACGTGGCCCACCAGGCCATTAAGGTTGAAGGCGGCGGTACTCGCTTTGGTACCGGCCAGGCACAGATCACCAAGATTGAAGTGCTTGATGAGTCCGGTGCGCCGGTAACTATGGTGCGTCCGGGCCAGGCAGTAAATATTCGCCTGGATTATGAAGCCCATGAGCGCATTGAGGAGCCCGTTTTTGGGGTTTCTATCGACAGTCGCGACGGCGTATGGGTGTGGGGCCTGCATGGGCGCGACGCCGGATTTGTGCCCCGCTATATTGAGCCCGGTCGTGGCAGCCTACAGGTGCACATTCCGGCCTTGAACCTTTCGCCGGGCTCTTTCACTATCTCCGCAGCCATCCAGAACAAGGAAATGACCGCGATTATTGATGCCCTGCAAAGGGGGCGGCGCTTTGATGTGCTGCCTGGGCCGGGTATGGAAAGCGGCGGCATAGTGATTTTGGGGGCTAGCTATGGCAACCTGCAGCCTGAGCGTGAAATGCTTTCGATCACCCCGCGCGGTAAGGCCGAGTTTGATCAGCTAGCTCGTGAGCAGATCCGGCTAGCTGAAGAACTGCGCAAGCAGAAGGAAGCTGAGCGCGAAGCTGAACAAAAGCAAGACGGAGCAGAAGGCTGAGCCGCTAAAGAGCGCAGCTTTACTCACTGCTCGCTGACCCACGCAGCTTGTTTAGACGGGCACTTAAACTGCTCTCTTGCAGTTGCTGGGTCAGTTCTTGTAGTTGGACTAGTTGCTCGCTTAACTGCTGAACCTGCTTAGTTAAGGCGGCCACCTGCTGGTTTAAATCCGTGTGTACCAGGTTTAGAGCCTCATGTACACCCTGGGAAACCTGCTCAAGCTGGGCCTGGGAGCGGCGATAATATTCGGCGCTAACCAGCGCTTGGCCTAAAGCCGGGTTGGGGGAGTCGGTACGCAGATAGCTTTCCCTAATAGCCAGGTTGTCTTGCTGATGCTCTAGAGCGGCGGTGATCACCGAGTTGCCACTTTCACCAGCCAAACCTGGGCGCTGATGCCAAAAAGCTAGCGCCGGCCCCTCTAGGAAACCTGCCGGCTGGGCCTGCAATAGACGCAGGTTAAAGTCCCAGTCAGCCTGGGTGCTCAGCCGCCCATCCCAATGCCCTACCAGATCAGCGCTGGTGCGGCGAATTAGCTGGGAAATAGGGGGAATATAGTTACCCACCAGCATATCGATCAGATTGAAACTGTGGCGTTCTAAAGCCAAATCGGCCCGCTCAAGGATGGTAATGGTGCCGTCAGATTCAAGTTTTTCGCTAACTAGCTGGGTGCGTGCAGCCACCGCCCCCAGGTGGGGATGAGCCTGCAAAAATGCCACAGTTTTGCTTAAAAACTGCGGGTCCCAAGTGTCGTCGTCGTCGTGAATGGCGAAGAAGGGGGCGCTGGCGCAGGCCAAACCAGATTCCAGGGCAGCCTCGCGCCCGTTAGAAACCCGGTTAGTCACCACCTGGGTGCGCTCTTGCAGCTCAGGGGTGGTTTTATCCAGGGCCGCCTGCACAATTTGGGTTTCGCCGCCATCATTAACAATGATCAGCTCATAGTCATCAAGCTGTTGGCCCTCCACGCTGGTTAGGGCGCGGGAGAGAAAAATGGGGCGATTGCGGGTACGCATAATCACGCTAACTAGCGCGCTCATGGTTTTCTCCTAAAACTAGCTAAAACTAGCCGATACGCGCGTACAGATCTTGCGGGGCGTGGGCTAGAGCCTGAACTAAACCCTGGGCGCGAGCCTGACGCTGGGGGCCTAAAAGTATACGCCCACCGGTATTTACCAGGGCCCGAGCTGCCACTGAGGCTGGCGCATAGCGGGTGGCTACGCGCAGACGGTTGCGGGTGTTCCAGGTGGTAAAAGCCGCTGAGGCCGAATCGGATGAAGCCGCGTGGGCGTGGCGGGCTTGGGCTTGGCGTACGTATTGCACGCGGTAGCCAGCGCGGCGCAGGCGGTAGGAAAAATCGGTGTCCTCGTAGTACATGAACAGGTCTTGACGCATCCCGTTCAGCTGACGCCAGGCACGGGCACTAATCGCGCAGGCCCCGCCGCAAATACCAAACACTTCAGGGCTGTCATGTTCCTGCTTGGCTGGGGCCAGCCAGGAGCGGTCATAGCCGTTACCGCAGGCATCTACTATGTTGCCGGTGGAGTTGATTAGCTCCACGCCGCTTGGGTCGCTAACCCAGATGCCGCCATCTAGGCCCCGCAGCTGGGCTGAGCCGGTGCTGTGGGTGGCGCCAGTGGTGGGCTCGGTTTGCGCTTCGACGGTGCTGGGGGCGTTAGGGTCGACGGCGCCGGGGGCCTGCGGGTCGGCGGATTCGGCGCCGTCGTCAACAAGACGCCACCTACCCTCCAAAAGCAGGCGGGCAGTAGTGGCCTCCACCAGATCATGTCCCAGCGGGGCAGTCAGGGCGTCAACAAAGCCCTCTAGCGCATAGGCGTCACTGTTTAGCAGCACCAAGGCGTCCTGGCGCAAGTTACGCGCCCCCAAGTTAACCCCATAGCCAAAACCACCGTTACGTCTAGATTGCACCAGGCCAAAGCGAGCCGGGCCGGCGCTACCCAGCTGCGCCCCTAGACGGCGCAGGTGGGCCAGGGAATTATCGTGCGGATCGGCGCTGGCAGAGGCATTATCCACCACCACCAGCTCATCACCAGCTTGCAGCTGGGGCCACAGGGAGCGGGCAGCGCGCTCAGTTAACAGCGGGGTACGCCAGTTAACGATTACTACCCGCACGCTTTTACGCTGCTGACTCACTTTTGGGCCTGCTCCATAACCTGCTGGTAGACGAGCAGATGCGCCTTAGCACAAGCCTTCCAAGTCATGGTTTGGGCGCGCTCATAGCCAGCCAAAGCAAAATGGTCATGCTCACGGCCAAGTACCCGGCGCAGCCCGGCAGCAATCTGGTCGGGGTCGCTAGGCTCCACCAAAATTCCGCAATCTCCGGCCACCTCAGCGGTGGAAGTACCCAGCGAAGTCACCACCGGTACCGAATGGGCCATAGCCTCAAGCACCGGCAGGCCAAAACCTTCCCAGTAGGAGGGGAACACAAAGGCACGCGCCCCCGCATAGGCCTGCTGCAGGGTGTCTTGGGCCAGGTGTCCGAGCACGTGCACACGGGAAGTGCCGATAGCCTGAATCAACTGGCGCTCCACGGCGTCGTCGCCCCACCCGCTGGGACCCACCAAAACCAGATCCAACTGCGGGAACTCGCCGGCAATACGGGAAAAAGCATGCAGCAGGCCGGGCAGATTCTTACGCGGCTCACGGGTGCCAGTCCACAGCACATAGGGGCGTGAAAGCCCATAGGCAGTGCGGAAAAGATCAATCTGGGAGGCGCTTACCTCCTGAACACTGACGCCGTGAGGAATCACATGCACGCGCTCAGAGTCAATTCCGGCCTCATAGCAGTCATCGGCGGTGGCCTGGGAGGGCACAATCACCGCCTGGGCCTCTTTAATGGTGCGCTGCAAAGACTTACGGAAATAGCTGTTACCGCGCTTAGTGAAATGCTCCGGGTTACGCAAAAATGCCAGGTCATGCACGGTTACCACAAGCGGCTTGCGAGTGGGGGGAATAGCCCAGGTGGTGGCGTGAACCAGGTCAGAAGCTGGCAAAATAGCTTCAGCCAGGGGAGAGTGCAACCGGTTCCAAGACTCATACAGGGCCGGGCGCGGCAAATTCGCGTAACGCACCGGCATAGTCTCCAAACCCACCGCGCTGGAGCCCGGATCATTATGGCTGCGGCGGGCGGCAATGCCGGCAACCTTCACCCCCTGGGCGCGCAGGCTGTGGGCCAGGTTAGTGATATAAGTGCCAGAACCGCCAGGTACCGGCTGCCACATTTGCTCTACCACCATGGCCACGCGCACATCATTAGGCGCCTGAAAATCGCCTTGAACGGCGTCTTTAGCGGTTGAAGACTCAGTGGCGGGGGCGGAAGCAAACGACAATCGCATGTGCCAAGACTACCGCCCAGGCCTTTACCTTTATGCTAGTGACATGAAGGTGCTGCTAGATGCCACGGCCATCCCTGCAAATTTGGGCGGCGTGGGACGTTATGTAGATGATTTGGTGCCATGTTTGGTATCCCAAGGCGTTAACTTGGCTTTGGCGGTGCAAAGCCGCGACGCCGAGCATTTCGCCGCCCGCGCCCCGCGTGCTCACATCATCACCGTGCCACACCTGCTTGAACGCCGCCCAGTGCGCATGGCTTGGGAACAGACCGGCCTACCGGCCCTGGTACGTAAATGGCGCCCAGATGTACTGCACTGCCCCCACTACTCCTACCCCACACGCATGGCGCTACCCAATGTGGGCGTGGCCGTAACCTTGCATGACGCCACGTTCTTCTCCCACCCCCAGGCCCACTCGCCGCTAAAGCAGCGGTACTTCACCGCCGCCATCACCCGCGCCTCCAACCACGCCGACGCGCTGATTGTGCCCTCCATTGCCACCCGCGACGAATCCATCAAATACGCCGGGGGTAGCCCCGAAAACTACTTCGTGGCCTACCACGGGGTAGACACCAAGCGTTTCTACCCGGTCTCAGATGCTGAACGCGAGCGCGTAGCCGCCTCCCTAGGCCTAGCCGGCCAGCCCTACATTGGTTTCCTGGGCACATTAGAGCCGCGCAAGAATGTGCCCGCACTGGTACGGGCCTGGGTGCAGGCCTTTAGCCAGCAGCCCAACCCGCCGGCCCTGGTGCTAGCGGGCGGTAAAGGCTGGGATGAAGAAATCGAGCCGGCCTTGGCGGGCGTGCCCAGCCACATGCGCGTACTGCGTCCGGGCTACCTGCCGCTAGAGGATCTACCCGGCTTCCTCTCCGGCTGCCAGGTTTTGGCCTACCCCAGTGTGGGTGAAGGCTTTGGTCTGCCGGTACTAGAGGCCATGGCTTGTGGCGCAGCCGTGCTAACCACCCGGGAGCTGTCTTTGCCTGAGGTGGGCGGCGACGCCGTAGCTTACTGTGAGCCCGACGTCGACTCTATCGCCGAGGCCCTAAGCTCACTTAGCGCTGACGCCACCTTACGCCAGCAGCTAGGGGCAGCCGCCCAAAAGCGCGCCAGTGAATTTACCTGGCAGCGCGCGGCGGTAGAACACATTAAGGCCTATGAGTATGCCGCTGCAGCTAAAGCCTAAAATGCTGGTAAAACTGCGACAAAACACGGCTTTTCTAACCGCCTTGGCGGTAGTAGCAGCACTGACGGCAGCTTTCGCGGCAGCAGTGCTAATTATTCCCGTCAAAGGCGGACACCTATCCGATAAGCAACAGCTACTGCGCGACTCGCTTTCGGGCGGTTTTGTGTCAGTCAAAAACGGTGACACCATTCAACAGCGCTTTACTGCCGCTGAAAACGGTTTAAACGGACTACAAGGCCAATTCAAACTGGGCATTATGGACTCTAGTTGCCGTCTAGAGCTGCGGCTAAGCGAAGTCCACGCCCAGCCCGGCACCCAAGCTTTGCTGCCCCCGCCGAGTAAATCCCAAGCGCAAGGCAGCACTCAAGCGCAAGGCAGCACCCAAGCGCAAGCGGCGGCGTCGGCCCCAAACGCGGCTAGCCAAAACGCTGCAGCCACCCCCAGCCCGACCACCACGCAAGTAGCCAGCCAAAGCCTGCCCTGTGCCCAAGTCATGGTCAATGAGTCAGGCACCAAAATTATGGGTTTTAAACCCATCGCCAACTCCAAAGGTAAAACCTACCAAGTGGCGCTCAGCGTTAAAGCTGACAAACCCACCGTGGTAGTCACCCGCTACTACAACCCGGTCTCAGCTACAGACCCCGACCGCCCCAACGAAAAACGCAAACGCCACGTAGACAACCAACCCAACTACCAGGTCAAAACCGGTGAACAGGTACTTAAAGCCGGCGGGGCCACCCTCAACAACCAAGAACTAGCCGGGCGCGAAGAAAACCTACGCGGCACCGGAGAAATCACCACCACCTCCCTACTACCCATCTATTCCGATGCCGGCTGGTGGGGCACTTTACAGCGCGGCCTGCAACGCTCCCAAGCGCTAGGGCCCTGGTGGGTCAGCACCCCCGCGTTAGTGATTTGGTTTGCGGCCACAGCGGTCAGTGCCGTAGCCGCCGCCGTTCTAGCGGTGCGGCGCTCGCGGTGGACTGTGGCGCTGGTGGGGGCTTTTGCCCTGTTCCAGGCGCTAGTGTGGGCGGCAGTTATCCCTATCTTCAACGGGATGGACGAGTACCAGCATGTGTCCTACATCCAGTATTTAGCTACCCACAATGGCCCTGACAGCGGCCTAACTCAGGGGAAAGCTAACTACTCTCCGCAGCTAGTACACGTCTATGAAGCCTCCAACCTGTTTTATGCCTGGGGCACAGACCGTTTCGACTACAGCCAGATTTCCTCGCTAAACGGCCAGCTCAATCAGCTGCCTGAGCGGGCACTGGTACGTCCGCAAGTAACCCAATACCCGCCCGGTTACTACCTGGCTGGGGCGCTGGTATATAAGCTTTCGCCGCACACGGGTCTAAGCCAGTACTACGATGTGCGCCTACTATCGGTAGCTTTAGCGGTAGTGGGGGCACTGGGCATGGCTTACTTTGCCCGCCAGCTGTTCCCGCGCCGGGCTTTGGTGGCCACGCTCGTGTCTTTGTCGGCGCTAGCTCACCCGATGATGGCCCACCAAAGCGCCATTATTAACAACGACATTTTGGTGATTAGCGCCAGTATCTGGGCCCTGGCTTTAGCTACCCGTGCTCTAAATGCGCAGCGCCCCCTGCGTTGGCTAGCTGGTGCAGGTGTGGCTACCGGTATTGCTATGGCTAAACCACAAGGCATTTTGATTGCGGCCATGGTGGCTTTGGCGCTCATTGTGGTGGCGGTGCGTGCTCGTAGCTTCAAGCTAGCTCTTAAAGGCGGCTTGCTTAGCGGCGGTGGGTTCATTGTCGTGTATATCTGGTGGCCTATCTATCGCGTCATAGTGGGTTTTGGTTCAGTGATTGCTGCCCCGCGCCCACAGGTGAACCTGGTAAATACTGGGGGAGGCCTAGCTATGGGGGCGGTGCGTCAGCGTGGCTTGTGGGAGCAGTGGCAGCTGTTCTGGAATGACCAGAGCGCAGATGACTACACCCTGTTTAAAGCCCGCTGGGTTAAGCAGTTCTTCGGTAACTTTGGCTGGCTGGATGTGTTCTACCCAACACGTATCTATAACTGGCTGGCGCAAATTATGATGCTGTTCGCGCTTATCTGCTTGCTCTGGGTGGTTCAGCGCTGTGTGCGGCTGGTGCTTAACCGGTTGCGTCCCCTGGCGGTAAAGGCCGACGACGCTGCTGGGAATGGTGGCGACCTTGCCGCCCCGCAGGCTGATGAGACTGCGCAAGACGGCGCCGTCGTCGCCAAAGAGCAGGCAGGCCAGGAAGGCCGGCAGCTGGGAGCTAGACGCAACCAAACCGCCACCTGGATTTGGTGGTGCCTGGCGTTAACCATAGGCTACCTGGTAGCTATTAACCTGCTGGGCTTTATCTACTCCATCATGTCTGGACACGACGACCTACTCCAAGGCCGCTATATCCTGCCGGCGGTGGCGGGGCTATATGCCCTACCTGCTCTGTTAACCCAGGCGGGAGTGCAAACCCTGCAACACAACAGTTGGCGTTCAGTGCATAGCCCGTGGCTAGATAAACTAGTGCCAGCCGTGGCCTTAGTGGTTTTCGCCGCAGTCATGGCACTGAACTTAGCGGGGCTGGGGGTTATCTTCGAGCGCTTCTATGTGTAATATTTCTAGCTTTTTAAAGCATAAAGTCACGGTAGCGGCTAACCTATTATTAGGCCGCGTCAGTTTGAGAACGGAAAAGTAATGCCCGATCAGTTAACCGTTGAATCTACTCCTATCCCCGGATTCCTACGCCTGACTTTGCCTGTCCATGGAGACAACCGCGGTTGGTTCAAGGAAAACTGGCAGCGTGAAAAGATGGTGGCGCTGGGTCTGCCCGATTTTGGCCCGGTGCAAAACAACATCTCATTTAACGATGAGGTGGGTGTTACCCGTGGTATTCACGCAGAGCCCTGGGACAAGTACGTTTCGGTAGCCACCGGTAAGGTTTTTGGTGCCTGGGTGGATTTGCGTGAAGGCCCTAGCTTCGGCCAGGTCTACACCACCATCATTGAGCCGGGCGTGGCCGTTTACGTGCCGCGCGGGGTGGGTAACTCATACCAGACCCTAGAGCCCAACACGGCCTACACCTATCTGGTCAACGACCACTGGTCGCCGGACGCCGAATACACCTTCTTGAACCTAGCTGATGAAACTGTGGCCATTGACTGGCCCATCAGCCTGGATAAAGCCATCTTGTCTGACAAAGACCTGGCTCACCCGCGTCTAGAAGCAGTGACCCCCTTCCCGCCGGCAGCTAAGCGTGCGCTGGTAACCGGCGCCCACGGCCAGCTGGGCCGCGAGCTGATGCGTCAGCTACCCCAGGCCGGCTACCAGGTCACCGGGGTGGATCTACCTGAGGTAGACATTTCTGACACTGAGGCCATGGAGGCTTTTGATTTCTCCGCCTATGACGTGGTGATTAACGCCGCCGCTTGGACTGACGTGGATGGCGCCGAAACTGCCCAGGGCCGCCCGCTAGCTTGGAAGGCCAACGCTACCGGCCCGGCTAACCTGGCCCGCGCCGCCGCCAAGCACGGCTTCACCCTGGTGCATATCTCCACCGAGTATGTTTTTGACGGCACCGCCCAGGCTCACACTGAAACTGAGCCGCCTAGCCCGCTAGGTGTATACGCCCAGTCCAAGGCTGGTGGTGACGCCGCCGTTAGCGCTGCCCCCAAGCACTACCTGGTGCGTACCAGCTGGGTGGTGGGTGACGGCAAGAACTTCATCCGCACTATGGCTGGCCTAGCTGAGCGTGGCGTTAAGCCTGCCGTGGTTGATGACCAGGTAGGGCGCCTAACCTTCACCAGTGACTTGGCTAGCGGCATTATCTACCTGCTGGGTCAGCAGGCCCCCTACGGCACTTACAACCTCACCGGTGGCGGCGAAGTGGTGTCTTGGGCGCAGGTAGCTAAGCGTGTCTATGAGCTAACCGGCCATGACCCCGCTGACGTAACTCCCATCAGCACCGCCGAGTACTTTGCTGGTAAGCAGGTAGCTCCCCGCCCGCTGGTATCCACCATGGATCTGAGCAAGATTGAAGCCCTTGGCTTTAAGCCTTCTGATTCCATGCAGTTGCTAGAAGCATACGTACAAACCCTGCGTTCCTAACGCATGAACTAACCCTGGACCTGTTAGCTTAGGTCCAGGGTTAAGTTTATATATGAAAGGTGCAGCCTCGTGAAGCTACCGCGCGTACCCAGGACAGCATTGGTGGTGTTGGCTTTCTGCTTCGCTTTAGTCAGTGGCTTTAGCTGGGTTGTCGCCTCTGCCCCTGGCTCTAGCCCTGACGATGACTACCACCTGGTGTCCATGTGGTGCCCGCGTCCGGTTACTGAAAGCTGCGCTACTAAGGTGGTTGAGGGCCAGCTGCGGGTGGGCGTGCCCGAGGCCTTACCGGGTTCTACCTGTTCTTCTTTCCACGTCGATATTTCGCAGGCGATGTGTAATCGCTACTCCGATAAGCGCATCAGTTACTCGCTGCGTTACGACGACGGTAACTACCCTTACGGCTACTACCACTTCCACCACATGTTTAAGCCCCTGGGCGTGCAGGGCCTGGTGATAGCTTCACGCACTACCAATATGGTTATAGCCCTGGCTTTGCTGGGGTCAATTGGCCTGCTGGCGCCGCCTAAACTGCGCGGGGCTTACCTGCTGGCCATGGGGGCTGCCTGGATGCCCATTGGCGTCTATTTCATAACTTCTAATAACCCCTCTAGCTGGTCAATTACGGGTGTGGCTGGCTTTAGCGCGGGGCTGTTGGCTTCCCTTTACGCCAGTGGCCGACGGCGCTGGTACCTGCTGGCTTTAGCTTGCGTGGGGGCGCTACTGTGCTACACCTCGCGGGCGGATGCTTCCTTCCACATCTTTGTGGTGGCCCTAGCTATCTGTGTGGCTTGCGCTAAGTGGCGCACTCACAAGGTACAGCTGGCGGTGGCCACCTTAGCCAGTGTAATTGGCGTGTATCTGATGCTTGCTTCAGGTTCTGCCACTATCGCTGAGGGGCATGCCGAAGCTGTGTCCATGGACAAAAAGATTGACGTCATGGAAAAGAACGTAACTCACTTGGCTAAGTTCTTCTCCGGTTTTTGGGGTCTGTGGGCTGGGGCCGGCTGGAAGGATATTCCTTCCGACGGTTACTCCGGCATGATCGCCATTTTGCTGGTGGGCTTCATTATCATGCTGGGCGCGGGGCGTATTGGTTGGCGCAAGGCTATGGGGGCGATTATTACTCTGGGAGCTATGGCCGGTATTTCGGTGCTGGTAGCTACCCCACCGGCTTTCCCCAGCATGTTTGCCTACCAGCCGCGCTATGCTCAGCCGCTGCTGTTTGCCTGGCTGCTGCCCTGGTTGTTCCTGGGTATTAAACGCCCACTGCTGACGCGTTCACAGGCGGCGCTGTACTGGGCTGGTATGGTGACCGTCAATGCGGTGTTCATGCACAAACTGATTTTCCGCTACACCCACGGCCTGGTGGGGGGACGTCACTTCTTAAACCTTAACTTTGATGTGCGCTGGTGGTGGCAAGATGCTTTGCTGACCCCCATGAGTACCTGGATGGTGGGGGCTCTGGCTTTCGCGCTAGCATCAGGGATTGTTATTTGGCTGCTGTTTGGGCCTGGAGCTATTAGTGCGCCCGCTGAGTTAGCGCTCCCAAGCGGCGCTGCTGTAGCCGACGGCGCCTCTGCACACGCTGGCGACGTCGCTACTGAGGTTGGCGCCCCTGAGCCTGCTGCCAGCGCTACTGAGCCTCCTGGCGCTGGCGAATCTGCCCCTAGCGTCGCTGCCAAGGCCGGCGCCGCTGAAGCTGCTGGCACCGCTGAGGCCGCCGTCGGCTCTGAAGCCACCAACGCATCGGCCTAAAATTTAAGGAAATCAGTGCTTAACTCTTTGCTGATTATTATCCCGGCCTGGAATGAGGCTGAGGTTATTGGCTCAGTGCTTGAAGAGCTTACAGATTTCTACCCTGACGCCCAGGTTTTGGTGGTCTCTGACGGCTCCACTGATGCCACCGCCCAACTGGCCCGCGACCATGGCGCTAAAGTGCTAGAACTGCCCTACAACCTGGGGGTGGGTGGAGCTATGCGTGCCGGCTACCTGTATGCTTACCGCCACGGCTATGACTATGCCCTCCAGCTTGATGCCGACGGTCAACACAACCCTGCTGATATTCCTCAGCTGCTGCAGGCAGCCGCGCAAAGCGGCGCCAATGTGGTGATTGGGGCTCGCTTTGCCGGCAAGGGTAACTACAAGGTACACGGTCCGCGTGCCTGGGCTATGAAGCTGCTTTCAGCGGTGCTTTCACGGGTAACCCACACCCGTCTTACCGACACCACCAGCGGTTTTAAACTCTCCGATAAGCGCGCAATTAAACTATTTGCGGTTAACTACCCGGCGGAATATCTAGGCGACACGGTAGAAGCCCTGGTTATTGCCGCCCGCTCAGGCCTAAAAGTCACCCAGGTGCCGGTGCAGATGCGTCCGCGCGCCGGGGGAGAACCCTCCCAGAACCCCCTGGCGGCTGCCAAGTTCTTGCTGCGCGCTATTTTGGCCTTGGGTGTGGCCCTAACCCAAAGCAAAGCTAGCGCTGGGGAGGCATAATGCATCAGTCAAGCTACTGGTTAGGCGTTGTTTTTGGCGTCATTGTGTTTGTGACGGTATTTATTCGCCTGCGTAACTACGGTATGAAGGAACGCTACTCCACCTGGTGGATTGTGATTGCCATCAGCTCCGTAGTGTTTTCAGTGTTTCCCAACCTGCTAAACAGCTTGTCACGGGCCCTGGGAGTGCTGTCCTCCATGAACCTGGCATTTTTTGGTGCCGGGGTGGTGCTACTGCTGCTGTCGCTGCGGTTAAGCGTGGATTTATCTCACGACGACGAAGAGCGCCGGCGTCTAGCTGAAGAAATTGCCCTGCTACGCCAAGAGGTAGAGCAGCTAAAGCAAGAACGCGACCAGCGCCCACCTAAATCAGGCAAATTCAGCTAGCTGGCAAACCAGCCCCGCTAGTTAGAGCCGGCGCTAGTTAGAGCCGGCGCCCCGCTAATTAGAGGCGGGCAATCTCAGTTAGCCAGCACCCGGGCGGCGATCTGCTGATACTGGCGTGCACGCACCGGCCAGCTCCACTGTTCAAGCAGCTCACGGCTAGCGGGAGCCTTGGGGGCGCGCAGCATAGCGGTGACAGCTTTGCTAAGGGACTCAACCGTGCGGGCGCTAGTGATGTTTACCGGCGCTCCTTGAGCCTCAAGCAGTTGGGCTCCAGGCACGGGGAAGGTAACTACCCGCCCACCTTCAGCGATAGCCTCCAGCAGGGTGGTTTGGAAGCCCTCAGACAAGACCGTGGGGTTTACTAGAGTGGCTCCAGCAATGGCTTGGCGTACCTGGGCTGGGGTGACGCGCCCGGGGATGTCGACGACGTCGTCGAGCTTGAGCTTAGCCGCCAAGTCACGGGCCGCCTGCAGCTGAGCGCCGTCACCAAGCATCTGGCCAGTTACCTGCTGGCCTGCGCCGCGCAGCTGAGCCAAGCAACGCAGGTAGGTCTCCCAACCTTTACCCTCCACCATGCGACCAATAAACACCAGGTGGTTGGGGCGCTGCGGGCCGCTGTAGGAGGTCTCAGGTAGGTTGATAGCGTTATAGAACACCTGTGGGTCTTTGGCGCCTAGACGGCCAGCGAAGTTAGCGGCAGCCTCAGAAACCCCCAAAACCTGGGCGGCGTGGGTGGTTATGTAGCGGCCTAAACTCAGGTCTACAACCCGCGAACCGATAGCAATAATCGGGTTGGAGTTGTTAACAAAGTTGGAGCCATGCTCGGTGTGGATATAGGGGATACCCGCTTTTTGTGCGGCGCGGGCCCCCACAAAACTCATCGGGAAAAAGCGAGTGTGGGTGGAAACCACATCGATCCGCTTGGTTTTAAGGAAGCTGCTGATAGCGTTGGCACTACCCAGGGCGGGGTAGCTGATTACTTCTGCGATAGGTAGATGACCGATACCGGTAAGCACCTGTACTTTACCGTCCTGGCGGACGGATCGCTCAGAGTCTAAGGTCAGCACCCACACCTTATGGCCCAGTTGGGTGAGCTGATCAGCCAGGTTAAATGCGTGCATCTCTACGCCACCTAAACGTGGCGGGTAGGTGTTTAACACCATTGCGAAACGCATTACTTCTCCTTCGGGCGACGCAGCTGCATAGTGAGCCAAAAACAGATTACTGTGGTGGCCATTGCCCCCAGATAGGCTAGTGAGGCACCAAGCAACCCTAATGGCGGGATAGCTACTACCACTAGTACGGTAATGACCACAGCGGCGGCAGCGTAACCCCAGAATACAGCCCGCTGCAGGCGCATGGTGGTAAGCGCGTAATACAAAATTACGGCGGCGGCGTTCAGGGCCCCGCCCCCTACCAGTACCACCAATTCCAGACGGTAGCCGGAAACGTCTTGGCCAAAGAAAAGATTCAAGATAGGCACGCCAATAGTCACCGTAGCTAAAGCCACTGCGGCAAAAGCCCCTACAGTGGCTAGCAGGCCCCGGCGCACAATAGCGCTAAAACCATCCCAGTCATTTTCCACCCAGTAGGTGGCCATGCGAGTCAGCAGCGGCCTAAACACCAGCAGGGAAAGCATGTTGATAGCCACCGCCGGCATGTAGATGATCGCGAAGTAGCCCTGGGCGGTGAAATCCATGAAGTACTTGATGCCATAACGCGGGGCGTTAGACAGGTACATGGCTGTAAATGAAGCCAAAAACAGGGGCGCGCATTCAATCAAGAGACGCTTAATAGCCGTCCAATTCCAGGTGGGGGTGATGCCAAAACTGGCGCGCGCCCCGGGGTAGAAGGCCACCACTAGCGCCACCACTGATACCGCCAGGGAAACTAGGGAAGCAATAAACAGCGAATCGGTTAGCACCACCAGCAGGCAGAAAACCGCCATGGTGGTGAAAATACGCCAAAATGAGGCGCGCGCCCCTAAATCTAGGCGCCCTTCACGCTGAAACTCGCTGTAAAAAACATCCTCATAGGCATCAAAAACACGCAGCAAAGCAATCGCAATGACCAGCCCCACACTGGCGCTTAACCCGCTAGAAACCAGCGAGTAGATCACGATGCCAGCAATCATGGCGGTAACGGTAAGGATGCGGGTGGCCAGGTAGATGGGGAAATCAAACTCGCGACGCACATCGGTGACGTGGAAGGTACGCACCTCATACATGCCCAGGGTTTGCCATTGTTGGCCAATAGCGATAGCCAGTGAGAACACCCCACCTGCGGCCACGCCGGCGCTATGGGTAACCACCGCCAGCATGATCACAATGGAAAATGAGCTGATCAGGCTGGAGGCGGTGTTCCAAAAATAGTCGCGGCTAAGCTGCGAAGCGCTCACTGGGGATCCCGGCTGTGGCTACCGTCTTCGTTAAAGTGCCAGCCACCAAACTCTAGCCGGTAGGGACGGTGACCTACGCGCTGCTGGGGCGGGGGAGGAGTCATATAGTCACCAAAACCGCGCTTAAGCCAAGTGTCATAGTTAGCCGGCAGTTTAATGGTCAGGTGCTCAAAAGGCAGCTCAACCGTGTTTTTAAGCTCTGCTGCCGGCAGCGACCACTGCTGGGGGTTGCGGGTGGAGAAATCTGCCAGCCACGTCTTGGCCCCGGCCTGCTTTTCGTAGCTGCGGGCGGCACGTTCCCAGTGCTTAATGAGCTTGGCTTGGCTTAGATGAGCAGTTTTAAGGCCTGCGTGTACCGTGCGCATAGCTAGTTGCACAGCCTTGTCTACGCCGCCACTTAAACCGGTGGAGGCGGTGGCACTACCGCGCAGGTACAGGGCTCGTGACCATACCCAGGTGCGGGCGCATTGGGCTTTAAAAGCCCGCTGGTTGGCTGGGCGCGCATCAAGCGGGAAAATGTCCACACCGATTGGCATCTCGAAGTCACGCCCGGCAGCTGCCTGCGAGATGAACTTGGTGCCTTTAAGCCCAAGCACGGCCACAGTGCCAGGGTAGTTGGCGTGGCTGTGGTGGCTGAGCAGCTCAAAGTCTTCACCCAGTAGGGCTGGTGCCTGGGCTAGTAGCTTTTCGTAGTCGGCGCGCGCCATGCACACGTCGGCGTCGTCGTCCCAAGGGATAAAGCCCTGGTGACGTACCGCGCCAATGGCAGTGCCCCCGTAGGCCGCGTAGTTTAGCCCCAGCTGGTTGCATACCCGGTCAAGCTCACCTAGAACGTAGGTGGTGGCCAGCTGTACCTGGCGCAAACTGGCTAGGTCTAGGCCCTCATCTGGGTCAATAGCGCTGCTGGCAGCGGCCCCAGTGCCGACGTCGACGCCGGCACTGCGCCCACCTTGCCCGCCGGCTGCGGGGCTGGTAGCCGCACCAGGGGAGCCTTCTAAACCAATACCGGTTACCTGCGGGTAAGGCAGTAGATCCGTGTAGGGGCCAAAATCCACGATGCGTGGGATGTGACCGATACGCGCCTCGGGCGGGGGCAGCTGCATATAGTCGCCGTAGCCGCGTCGCAGCCAGGCGTCATACTGGGCCGGCAGCTGCACGGTGATGTCCTCAAAGGGCACTCGCACGGTAGGCAGCAGCTCAGAGTTAGTGATAATCCAATTTTCCGGGTCGCGCATAGTGAAGTCAGCCATGCGCGTGGTGGGGGTGTGCTCCCAGGCCCGCACAGCTTTTTCCCAACGGCGCTGCAAGGTTTGCGGCGAGAGCTTAGCGGCTTTAAGAGCCCAGTTAGCGCCGCCGGTGGCAGTGTAAATGAGCTGCTTTTTAGTGCCGCTAATGCCGGGCAGGAAAGGCTTGGCAGTGCCGTGCAGGAACAGCAGACGTCCCCACAGCCAAGAGGCCCTAGCCATGCGCTTAAAAGCAACCGGATCAGCTGGAATATTGTCTACCGGCAGCACGTCGATAAAGAAAGGCATCCGGTAGTCGCTGTCCACCGCGAAGTCAGGAATCAGCAGGGTGTCTTTAAGCACCATCTTGGTGAACATGAACGGGAAGTTAACTACTGTGCGCGTGTTGTGTAGCGCAAAGCGTTCATCTATAACCTGGGGGGCCAGGCTTAAGAAGCGTTCATAGTCACTGCGCCGCATAAGCACGTCTACGTCGTCGTCCCAAGGGATAAAGCCCTGGTGACGCACCGCGCCAATGGCGGTGCCTCCATAGACGGCGTAAGGAATATCCAGCTTGGTGCATACACGGTCAAACTCCGCCAAAATTTCTTTCAGCAGGGCGTGAATATTGTCTAGGAGCTGCTGGTCGCTCATAGGTTTCCTAACTTGCAGGTGGGCGATACAGCGATTCTAGCGGCTTTGACGCTTGAAAGAAGTCAGCTCACGCCAGTTTTCGGTAGCCGCCAGTACGGTGCCAACCAAAATCACTACACACAGCACGATTTGGATAGGCGCAGGCACGATCGACTGCAAAAGGAAGGCAAACAGCACTGCCCAAGCCGAGTAGGAAATGTTAAGCGCCATGGCCCGCGCGGCCCCCAGCAGATCAATGGCCTTGTAATAGAACAGGTAGGAGGCGGTGCCGGCAGCGGCAGCCAAAGCCACCAAGCCCATGGCGCCGGGGCTGGTTAAAGCCTGCCCAGTGCTGCTTAAAGCGCCACCTAACGGCACCACTAGCACCAGGTAGGTCAGCCCCGAGGTAGTTTCGCGGATCTGCAGGGCCGTCTCATTGTCGACGGCGTCGTCGCGCATACCCCAAGCCAAAATCACGGCTTCACAGCCCCAGCCGACCACAGCCGCCAGGGCGCCGAGCACACCCCAAAGCGCTGAGCCAGAAACACTGGTGGAGGTGTAGCTAGTGGCAATAATGGCGCCAATAGCTACGGCCAGGGCGATCACCTGACGCGGACGCATCCGCTCTTTAAGCACCGCCACTGCCAGGGCCGTGCCCAAAGCTGGGTAGAAGGTGGAGATGATGGCAGTGTAACCGGCGCCGATCTGGTCAATAGCCAGCAGGTAACCGCTCATACCGATAGGCCCGCCCAGCAGCGCGGCCACCATAACTGCGCGGCCACTGTGCGTGTGCACTGCCCGCCAAGTGTCTTTTAGGCGCCCGCGCACAGCCATGAAGATCAGTAGGATCAGGGCGCAGATAGCGTCGTGTAAAGCTGCCGAAACTAGGGAGGCATGGGCGTCGTCGGTGGCGAAGGGGTTAAGCGCCAGCGCGATAGCTAAAATGACGGTGTCTAGGCCCCACAGGGCACCTGAACCAATTCCGTAACGCATCGTTTGCTCCTACTTATTGCGTTCTTATTGCGCTGGTTTTAGTGGTTTGTGCTGGTTTGATCCGGCGTGGCGACGGCGTCGCTGGCGGCCTGCTCATAGGCGGCTAGCACCCAGTCAATGTTGTCGCTGGCGGCCTGGTAGTAGATGTAGAGCCACTGGCCCACGTCGTCGCCTTCAGCCTCCTTAACCAAAGACCACACGTACCAGCACCAACCGGCGAAAACCACGTAGGCGTAGAAGTGACGCTGCTGAGCGGCGGTGGGCTCAGCCTCAAGATAGGCGGCCAAGGCGGCGTCGGACTGGGCCCGGCTCAAACTGGCGCAAACCACCATGGTGCCAAAGTCGGCGGCCGGGTCTGACATGCCCGCATACTCCCAGTCGATCAGGTCGATTTCATTGTTAGAGGCATCGTTAGAAACCAGGAAGTTGAGTGGGAAGAAGTCATTGTGGCTGGGCACCAACTGGTAGCCATCGGCCTCAGTGAAACGCTTTAGGCGCATGATCTTGTCGCGCATCACCTGATAGTCGGGCACATCAATCGGCCCAAACTGGCGCAAAATCGCCTCATACTTTAGGCCCTCGGTGACAAAGTCAAAGTGGCGCGACAGGCGCATATCACTGCTGTGCAGCGTGCGGGCCATATCCATAGCCCGGGTGAGCTGGGCCGGATCGTTAACGTCTAGGTTGGCGGCGTCGGGAATGAAACGTGAAATCTTCCAGCCCTTAACCGTGTCACCGGTAATGAAGGTGTGGTCAATGCCCAGGTCGCGGGCCAAATTCAGGGCCTCAAACTCAGCGGCACGGTCCACGATCTTGTCCGTGCCCGCACCCGGGTGACGGTAGACGTACTCCTGATCGCCCACCCTAAAGTGGCAAGACAGGTTAGTGATGCCCTGCTTAAGCGGGTAAAAATCGGTGATCTCATCAACCTGGCAGCCCAGTGTGGAGGTGATGTTGGTGAAAATATCAGAGTCGAGATTCTCCAGGAACATCGGGTCAAAAGAGCGAATCTCATCTACCGAATCAAACTCGTTAATTACCCCCTCCGGGTAGGGGCGCATAACCATATTCAGCTCACGAATGTGGTCTAGGTAGATTGACTCCCACAGCTTGGGAGCAGTTTCAGGCAGGTGGTAGACACTTTCCAAAATACGGCGGAAAGCAGCTGAAAAAGCCCGGTCAAAGTAGACGTGACCAAGCATGTACCAGGCGTTAGCGCCGCCTATGCTAGCGCCAGTAATACGTCCACCAGCACCGGTAGTAATGCACCATTCAGCCGTGGGGCCCTGAGCGTACTGGGCCGAATAGTAGGCCTGGTAGACATAGTCTTCAAAAGGATTGACCGTGAAGTAGTCATCCGAGGAACAAATGTAGGTGTTAGCTAGCTGCTCACGCACCAGCCACAGTGAACCGTTATTGTTGCGGGTGGCGTAGTCAGAGTTGACCACGATTTTGACCCCATACTTGGCGGCCAGGTAGAAGAAATGTTCCTTCTTGTAACCCACCACTACCGTGATGTCATTAATGCCAGCTTCATGCAGCTGCTCAATTTGGCGGTCGATTAGGGCCTGGCCGCGCACACGCAAAGTACCCTTGGGGCGCTCATAGGAGATAGGGACAAAACGCTGGGATAGACCCGCCGCCATAATGATGGCGTTATCCACCTTGTAGGGGGCTAGGGCTTGGCGACCGGCTTCAGTTAGGGCGCGCTCGCTGATGTAACCGGCGGCTTCGCATTGGCGCACGCTGGAGTTGACGCTGCCCAGGGAGATATCGGTGAGCTGGTGCAGTTCACGCTGGGTGAGGGGTTTACCCGCGTGCAACAGGGCTCGTAAAACCTCAAACTGCAGCTGCGATAATGTGGTGGGGCTGGAAGAACTCATAACAATCCGTTCACCGTAGCGTTACTAACTTGCGCGTTCGAATATATTACTACAGGCAGCAAATGTGAACAGGCTAGGCTCTAAAAGTGTCACACTGTACAAAGTTGCCTTGTGCTAGGCCCGCTTAAAGCGCAGTTAGAGCCTGCTAAAGCCCGCTTAGGGCCCGCTTAAAGTGCGGTTAGGGCCCGCTTAAAGCGCAGTTAAAGCCCGGGTGAGCACTAAATAGGCCCCGCCATTGGCGGGGCCTAGGAGCCTAAAAGGCTGTGGCGCTAGCCGGCATTAGTAGCTTTCAGCTAAAGCCGGTTAGCTGGTGCGACGCTAATAGGACGCTGATTTACTTGCCGCGCTCTAGTAGGTCTAGTAGGTACTGGCCGTAACCGGACTTAACCAGCGGCTCGGCGCGCTGACGCAGGCCGTCGTCGTCGATAAAGCCGTTGCGCCAGGCGATCTCCTCGGGGCAACCCACGCTCAGACCCTGACGGGCCTGGATGGTACGCACGAAGCTGGTGGCGTCAGCCAGGGAGTCGAAAGTACCGGTGTCTAGCCAGGCGGTGCCACGCGGCAGCGGCTCTACCTGCAGGCGGCCCTGTTCAAGGTAGGTGCGGTTAATGTCGGTGATTTCGTATTCGCCGCGAGCGCTGGGCTTGAGGTCGCGGGCGATGGAAACCACGTCATTGTCGTAGAAGTACAGGCCGGGCACGGCCCAGTTGGAGCGCGGCTTGGCCGGCTTTTCTTCAATGGACAGAGCCTTGAAATCAGCGTCAAACTCCACCACGCCGTAATCGCGGGGGTTGGCCACCTGGTAGGCAAAGACCACGCCGCCGTCGGGCTGGGTGTGGCGGCGCAGGCGCGTGCCCATGCCGGGGCCGTAGAAGATGTTGTCACCCAGTACCAAAGCGGCAGACTCATTACCGATGAAGTCTGCACCCAGCACGAAAGCCTGAGCCAGGCCGTTGGGTTCTTTTTGTACGGTGTAGGACAGGTTTACGCCCAGCTGCGAGCCGTCGCCTAGTAGACGGTGGAAAGCCGGTGCGTCGTGGGGGGTAGTGATAACCAGGATTTCACTAATGCCGGCAATCATAAGAGTGCTCAGCGGGTAGTAAATCATGGGCTTGTCATAGACGGGCACCAGCTGCTTTGAGGTGCCAAGGGTGATGGGGTTTAGTCGAGTGCCGGAACCACCGGCTAGTACGATGCCACGCATAAGTCCCATTGTTTCTTATTTGCGCTCTAAATGCACCTATTTGCCCCGGTGGGCTTGCTAAATGCGGCTAGCGGGTGGGGGTATTAAGGGGTTTTGGTAAGGCGAAAAGGCTAATTAATGACTTGCGTGTGCTACAAAACGGGTAAAGCAGGCCACGTTTAACTGACAATCTGGGACTTATCGGCTAGCGTAGATCTGTCTTACACACCAGATGAAAGCAAATTTGATGGATCGACTCAGTGGTGCGGTTAAGAACTATGACTGGGGCTCCCCAAATGCTATCCCCGAGTTTTTGAATGTTCCCGCAGACGGTAAACCCTTCGGAGAGCTGTGGTTTGGCGGCCATGCCGGCGGCCCAACTCACCTGCTCGCAGATGACGGCAGCGAATTAACCACCTCGCCTACCACCTTGGATCAGCTGGTAGCTAGCAACCCGGTGGGGGTGATGGGGGCTGATATTGTGGCGCGCTTTGGCGATCAGTTGCCTTACTTGTTTAAGGTGATTGCTCCCAACCAGCCGCTATCGTTGCAGGTGCACCCTGATATTGAACGGGCACGCATTCGCTTTGATGATGAGAATGCAGCTGGCATTGCCATTGACGCCCCTAACCGCAATTACAAAGACCGCAACCACAAGCCGGAAATGGTACTGGCCTTAACTCGCTATGAAGCGGTTAGTGGCTTTCGCACTCCCCGGCGTGCCATTGAGGTGGTTGACGGCCTTAAGTCGCCGCTGGCGTGTACGGTAGCGGAGTTCTTGCATGCTAACCCCACCCGTTTTGGGATTAAGAAGGCTTTTAGCTGGCTGCTTAGCCCGCAGACTCGCCCTACAGCTGAGCAGGTTGAGCAGCTGGTGGATGAGGTTTCGGCGCGAGCAGCGGCGGGTGCCTCGCCCTCTCCTCGACTTGATGCCTACATCATGGCCATGCAGGCGGCTTTCCCAGGCGACCCGGGGGTGGCGGCAGCGCTGCTATTAAACCCGGTTACTTTGAACCCGGGGGAGGCATTGTTTGTGCCCGCAGGTGCGGTGCACGCATATATTTCTGGTTTGGCTGTGGAGATCATGTCTGCCAGTGACAATGTGCTGCGTGCGGGCCTGACCCACAAGCATGTTGATGCCCCCGAGATGCTGGCCTGCGTGGACTATGTGGCGGCCCCGCCTATGCGTCCGGCCCCCGAGTACCTCAGCGAGCACTGCCGCGCCTATAACGTGCCGGTGGAGGATTTTGAGCTGGTAGTTACCAAGGTCAGTGAAGCAGATGGCTCTGTTAAGGTGCCCGGACGCGGGCCGCGCACGCTGCTAAATGTTGACGGCGAGCTAACTGTTAATGCGGGCGGTAAGAGTCTGCCGCTGCGTCGCGGTCAGGCTGTTTTTGTGCGTGCCGACGACGGCGCCGTTAACGTTAGCGGTCACGGCACCCTGGTCCAGGCTGACGTACCGTAAACCAGCTAAAGCGGCCGGCTTTGCGCCGCAAGTGCGGCGGGCTCTAAAGACTGCGCTTAAACAAAAGGGGGCGAAAGCTAAGCTTTCGCCCCCTACGCTATGAGACGTAGTTTCCGTTTGCTTTCAAGAATTCAACCGCTTTAGCCTGAATTTTCTGAGATTTTTGGCGCAATGCAGTCAGTTCAGATAAGTGCTTTCGCACATATACATAGCTAGCACTCCATTCGGTTTCATATTGCAGTTTGGTGTATCCGCTTTCTGTACGACACTTGGCATCTTGGGTAGCGACTTTTAATTCATAAGCCGATACAGGATGCACAAACGGATCCTTGTACTGTACCTCTCCTGAAACCCCATTGAATTTGTCGTACAGCGATTTGGAAGGTATTCCATCAGGATGCTCTGCTAAATCAGTTATCCCTAATGGTTCCATGCATTTACGCCAACGCTGGGCAGCTTCTTTAAGGCCGTCAGGTTCAGAATACTGCGCTGAGGAAGGAGAAATTCCCCCATCATGTTCGATCTGCTGTGCAAGTGGCTCTTTAGTCGCCTCTTGCGAGCACTTTTCTTGAGCCTGTTTCCAAGCCTGAGGTTGCTGATCCTGCTTCTTCCAACGATCCAAACGGGGCTGAATACTGTCTTCACGCGGAACCGAATAGCCATATTTTGCAGCTATCTTTTCGTTAAATAACAGTCGCCCACCGCCTGAAGCCACAATTGAGGTTCCTTGTGAGGGGCTATAAGGCTCCACTTCGTACGACAAGCCCTGTTTATTCATACAAATCTGAATATAGGTTTCAGTAACCGCAACTATCATGCCGTTATTGCTGCCAACATAAGGATCTGTAGCAAGCGCCCAAGTTTCCTGATTCTTGGTAACTAAACCATCTGGTGAAACGGTGGCAGACACACTTGGAGCGGATTGTTTAGAACCGATAATTCCACAGCCGCAGCAGTAGATACATAGACATAAACAGAAAAACGCAGCAACTGGGCGCAAAATTACAGATTTTGCGGTTTGCATGTTAGTCAGCTTTCTATAAGAGTGGAAATTTTTGGGATTCCACTGTTATTAAGCAGCTTAAATGTGACGAACGTTCGTCATACAAGAGGCATTTTCTAATATGTCAAAACTCACAGTGTGCGAGTGAAAGTAAATATGTAAATAGATTTAATTTTGCGCATATGGGCTGGTCAGAGGCATTTTGGTTGCTAATCACCTGGGGTTACGTAAATTGAGTGGCACCCAAAGTGGCTGCTAACGCGATTGTGAATGCTGTTAGCATTCACGCATTTAAGCTGGTGCAGCCTTCTTGGGCTAGGGCGCGGCGCATCTGGTCTGCCGGTAGTTGCGGATCTAGCAGTAGGGCAGTGCGACCATTTAGCCAAGCCCCCAAGGTTGCCAGTAAAGCCTGGCGGGTATCCGAAGTGGATATCGCTAACGGCGTAATCTCATTAGCGTAACTTTCTTTGCTGTTCGGGCGTGTCGCCTTGGAGCTGGGGTGCAATGAGTGGCTGGTCCTATTTGTTTGCCCGGGGTTGATAATGGCTTGATTTGGGCTCGATGCTGTTAAAGCTGTTATCTCCTGGGGTTTTTGTGAATCGTTAATGTCCGCTAATGTCTGGGCACAAAGTCCCGCTCGATCCAAAATCTGCTGGCGCGACTCAAGCTCGCCATTACTTAGCCAAGCGGGCGCGCTGGGCGGACAGGCGATTGGCGCAAAACTGTCGGGATAGGACATTAAATCTGCGGCGCCGTCGAGAGTAAGTGGCGGCAGCGTTCCGGGCCAGCGTAGTGCCAAAGAAGCCAGGGGAGTGAGCACGCTAACTTCAGCCCCAGGATCTAAATTTTCCTCGCTGCAAGCCAGTGACAACTCCGCTTCCTGGTCACTGTCTAGCGTTAAAACGTTGCCAGCGCGCCAAATTCCAGCCGCCCACACAATCGAACGCCAGTGTGGCGGCAGGGCCATGTGAACGGTTAAACTAGGGGTGCCAATCTCGCTATCTAGCAGCGCGGCCACCTTCGAAGACCACATATTGACTACGTGTCCGCTCAATTCGATGCGCTCGTCAATCCCATACCAGATGACGGCCGGTTTATAAAGGTTCGGTAACAAATCGAACAAGCGTTCAAATGACAAGCGTTTAGAGACCATGGCAAAATTAGACCAGATTCCCCCCTTCCCCCACACGCGGATCACGTCAATGATGCGTAGGTATCTAGTCCCAGCTAGACCTATGTGTCTTTAACTGACCCCAACTATGCTCATCATTACAAAACGTTAGGGCGTGTTATGTACGAGATCTTCTCGAATGGACCGATTGCTAGTGGTGGCCTCAGCGATGAGGACACCACCGACAGTGGTGTCGGCACCCAGTCAACTGATGACTCCTCAAACTCTTCGCGCAAGCCAGCCATCATATTCACCTCCATTTTCAAAAAGGGTGATATAAGCTGGCAGGCAGGCGCACCTTGCGAGGGCATGCCCGGAGATATTTTCTTCCCCGAAAAAGGCGGCTCCACTCGCGACGCTAAGAGCGTATGCAAGACCTGTAAGGTGCGACGCGAATGTTTAGAATATGCACTCGCGTATGATGAACGCTTCGGTATCTGGGGTGGCTTGTCTGAGCGCGAAAGGCGTGATATTAAGCAGAATCGATGAGTGTGCTAACGACTAAAAGCCTGACCCAAACCATTGCCATCCTGGTTACGTCGGGTGTTAGCCCGTATCTGAACCAGACTTTAACTGCGCTGGCGCTGCAAACGCGCACCCCGCAGTTGACCTTGGTGGTTAATGTTGAGGCCACCAGTGCCTCTACCGCAGATTTACAGGCACTGGTGCAAGCCTCCGGTTTAACCGCGCTAAGCCATACAGAGCTGATAAACGCCCCCGAAGCCATGAATTTTGGTCAGGCTGTAGCGCGCGCCGTCGAATTAATTGAAAGCGGACACTACCGCAGCCACGTAAACACCAACACGCCCCTTTGGCTGTGGCTACTCCATGACGACAGTGCCCCACAGGTTGACTGCTTAGAGAATCTACAAAGCGCCACCGCCAATGCTCGCTCAGTAGCTATGGCTGGGCCCAAACAGGTGGACTGGGATAACCCCGGCAAACTTTTAGAGGTGGGCCTGCGCGTTACCGCCAGTGCTCGCCGCGCCAATGAGATCGTGCCCGGCGAGATCGACCAGGGCCAATACGATGACCGCGTTGACGTACTGGCAGTCGGTAGTGCCGGCGTCCTGGTGGATTACCACCCCTTCATTAAACTTGGTGGCTTTAGTGAGCACTTTGGCCCCTTTGGTGACGGCCTAGAACTGTCTAAAGTCATGCGCCTGGCTGGTTACCGTGTAATTGTGGTGCCCGAGGCCGTGATCCGCCACCGGCAAGCCAGCTACTTAGGCTTGCGTGGGGTTGGCTCCAACGCCGCCGCCGCTGCAGATGCGTCAGAAGCTGACAGCGGCGCTAAGCTCGCCACAGACGCTCAGAGCGCAGGCAGCCCCGGCGACGTCGACGACGCGCAGGCGGCAGAAACTGCGCCTGACGTAACGGGCGCAGCAGATACCGCTGAGGCGGGCGACGTCGAAACTACTGAGCGCGCCAAGGCGGCAACCACCCCCAACCCGGAACTTTCCTTCCGTCAGCGCCGCATCGCCCAGCTGCTGAACTGGCTGCAGGTAAGCGCAGTGCCCGCACCGATTTTGGTGTGGCTGTGGATTCTTCCCCTGGGTCTAGGCCGTGGCCTGGCTCGCGCCCTGGCTGGCCAGGGACAACTGGCACGAGACGAAATTGCCTCAGCCTACTGGCTGCTAAGCCACCCGCGGGTAGTGCACGGGCTGCGCACCCGGCTTATGCGCAACGCCCGCCTGCCCAGGCGCGCCCTAAACGAGCTGTACCTGCCTGCCAGCGAAATTCGCCAGGTCAATCGCGACCAGGTGCGTCAGGTGCGCCAACAGCGTGAACGTGAACAGGCCCCCAGTGAGCTCGAAAGCCGCGAACTAGCCTTCATCGCCCGCCGTCGGCTACAAATCTTTAGCCTGCTGCTAGTGCTTACGCTAGGAGTGGGCGGCTGGTTGCTGCGCTCAGTGGCGCTAGCGGGCGCAGTTTCTGGCCACTTCACCTTTGGTTACGACTACTCCGTGCGCGAAGGCTGGCAGTTAGTCACCAGTAACTGGTTGCCCAGCGGCGACGGCGTGGCCACCTGGCCGGTAAGTACCTTCATTCCTTTTGCGCTGCTGCGCACAATCACCGCGCCCCTGGCCCTAACCAGCGCAAACCTGAACTATGTGCTGCTGGTGGCTTTCTTACCGCTGAGCCTGCTAGGCGCCTGGGTAGCAGCTGGGGCGCTAACCCGGCGTATCGCGCTGCGCGCCTGGGCGGCGGCTGCCTGGGTGATTAACCCGCTGAGCCTGACCTATCTGATGCAGGGGCGTATTAATTCGGCGCTAGTGCACCTACTGCTTCCCTTCGCCCTGGCTACTACACTGCGCGGCCTGGGTTGGGCGCGCCGGGAAGCGGTGGCTCCCGGAACCGTGGGCTCACGTGAACACGATGAGGACGCCACTGAAGCTGAAGCCCCCGAAACAGCCCTGCCCCTGGCCCTGGCCCGCCCGCTCAAGCGTTGGGACGTTAACTACCACGCTCTGGCCAGCGCCGCCCTAGCCTGGGCGCTAATTACCTGCCTGGCCCCGCTAGTGGGCCCGGTGGTAGTGCTAATGACCCTGCTATATGGGCTGTGGCATCACAAAGAGTGGGTGCGTTTAGGGGTTCTGGCCGCTCCCACCCTAGTGGTGTTAATCCCCACCATTGGTGCCAGCTTGTCCTTGCTGCGCAGCGGTATGCGCGGCAGTGCCCTGGCGCTTACCTGGGGACAAGCCGGGGAGCTGAACGGCCCGCCTGGCAGCCTCTACCAACTGCTGGTGGGTACTGATCTGAGCCCAGCTGGCTGGGTGCTGGCTGCCTTTACCGTGCTGTTGGCGCTGGCTTTGATGGTTATCGGGGCGCTTAGTGGAATGCGGGCGCTGGCCTTAGCGCGACTGGTCCTGACTGGTTGGGTGCTCGCCCTGGCGCTGGCGGTGTTTGCCCACCGCTTTGGGCAGACCCCCTTTGGCCTGGTCAGTTTCGCCTTCGCGCTGAGCCTGGCAGGGGCCCTGGTAAGCGCCGACGTGTTTAGCCGCGCTAAGCGTTTCACCCTGGCTCGTCCCGGCCGCACCATCACCGCCTTTAGCGCCTTAGCGATTTTGGCTGCCGGCGTGGGTGGCGTGCTAAGTGCACCCCAGCTGGAGGTTAGCCAAAGCTCCACGCAGCTAAACGCGATTGGTCTAGAGTCCCAGCGTTCAACCACTAAGCAGCGGGTTTTGTACCTTTCCAGCCAGGCAGATCAGCTGCGGGTGCAGTTGTGGCGTGGCGACGGCGTCCAGCTGGCTGATGTAGCTCCGGCCAGTGTCGTTAACGCGGCCCGTAGCTACGACGAAGCTAACCTGGCTTTGCTCAACAGTGTTGGTGCGCTACTTAAAGGCCAGCAGTCAGGGGCTGTCGATAGCCTAGCTAGCCACGGTGTCAGCCTGATTTTGCTGCAAAAAGGCCAGTCCACCGCGATCGCGGCAGATACCGCCAGCGCCCTGGACGCTACCCCGGGCCTGGAGCGTCTAGCTGACACCCCCACCGCCATGGTTTGGCGCGTTAACCCCTCCCATGCGGACCTGTCGGCGCGGGTACATGCGCAGGGCGCAGATAATACGGTCAAAGCAGTTTCTGCCTCCATGCTCACTTCTGGAGCTCAGCTGCCAGCCAGCTCCGCTAGCCGCACCCTGATTCTTAACGAACGTGCCTCTAGCCATTGGAAAGCTAGCTTCAACGGTCAGGCTTTAACCCCCACCAAGGTGGATAAGTGGCGTCAAGCCTATGTTTTGCCCTCCCAAGCTGGACGCGTTGAAATCGAGTACGGCACTAGCGCCCCGCTGGGCCTGGCCTTGATGGTTTTTGCCGGGCTCTATGTGTTGGCAGCCGTGCCGTTTAGGAAGCAGTCATGAAGCAGCTCAAAATATTTACCCGCCCTGAGCGTCTGACCTGGAAAGGTGCCCTAGCTAGCGTGGGGGCCCTAGCCTTGACTTGCAGTGGGGGAGCGCTGGCCTGGCAAGCTAATGGCTGGTCGGTATATAAATACGCGCCTGGTATTGAGCAAACAGTTACGGTGACCAGTGCCAGTGATGATCTGATTTGCCCTGCTAGCGCCGAAAATAACCTACAGGCCCCGGCTTATACCCAGCCGGTGGGCTACACCCTAAGCGTTGGCGACATTAAACGTGCCGGCGGTAGCCAGGCCTCCATTAAAGATGGCGTGGTCTCTAGCTACGACATTTCAGGCGCCACCATTAAGCTGGATCAATCCGCCTCCCGCACTAAAGCGGGTGGGGCCATGGTGGCTTACTCCGATAGTGGAGATCTGCGTTCTTTAACTGCCGGCGGCTGCGTTCAAAGCTCAGTGACCAGCTGGATTGTTGGTGGGGCCACTATTGTGGGTAGCTCCTCGACGCTGTATGTGGCTAACCCGGGTAACACCACTGTTAACGTTAAGGTCACCGCCTGGGGTGCTAGCGGCGAGATTTCCTTGCCTAGTGACGGCCAGCTGTCTATTGCCCCCGGTAAAGCCACCCAGTTGGCTTTGGAGAACTCTGCCGACGCCGACCCTCAGCTAGCTTTACGGGTACAGGCTGAAGGTGGTCGCGTGGCCGCCTGGGTAGCCTCACAAAAGCTCGACGGCGAATCTGCGGCAGGCAGTGACATTATTACTTCTACGGCCTCGGCGGGCACTTCACTGACCATTGGGGCGCTAAGTATTGATAAGGCTGCCTCGCAAATCACCCCCCAGGCAGCTGCTGCTGATGCCGCTGCGACGCCGTCGCCCAGCGCAACTGCCAGCGCCACAGCTACCCCCAGTGCTAAAGCCACTGCCAAAGCGAGTGCAAAAGCTAGCAGCACTGCTAAAGCAAGTGCCACCCCCAGCGCTAAAGCGAGTGCCAAAGCTACCCCTAGTGCTACCGCTACTCCCAGCGCTACTGCTAAGCCCAGCGCTACTGCCACTACAGCCGCCGCGACGCCGTCGCCCACACCCACTGCCAGCGCAGACAGCCTGGACCTAAGCGGGGCCCTTAACGAGCCGCGCCTGCGGGTGCTTAACCCCGGGGACAAAACCGCGCATGTGAAAGTAACCCTGCTGGGTAAAAGTGGGCCGGTACAGTTCGCGCCCGCCAGTGGCCTAAACGTTAAGGCTGGCCAAGTGGCTGACCTGCCGCTAGGCGGGCTAGCTCAGGGTACTTACGGCGTCAAAATTGACTCTGACCAGCCGGTAAGCGCCGCCGCGCTGTCTACCTCGCAGGGTAGTGAATACCCGGAGCTGTCAGGCCAGCACATCCACGATTTCACCTGGTCTCAGGCCCAAACTGGCCAAGGTGGGGTGGCTATGCTGCCGCGCCAAGACGTAACTAGCCAGCTGCTGCTAACTAACCCCTCAGCCCAGCCCAAGCAGGTCACGCTTAGCGCGATCGGCTCTAACTGGACCAGCACGCTGACCTTACCGGCGCTGTCAACCCAGGTGGCGCAGGTTCCTGACAGCGTACAGGCGGTTAGTGTTAGCGGCGCAGTTCCAGCCACCTTGGTTAGCCGCGAAACCTCTGGTGATCAGGCAGGCACACTGATCTCGGTGATTGACCGCATTGAAGTAACTGAAGCCACCGCCCAGCGGCGTATTCGGCTGTAGTGCTCGCTTAGTAATCAGGGTCCAGCTTAGTAATCAGGGTCCAGGTCTTGGGGTAAAACCCCAAGGGCCTGGGCACACTGCTCTAACAGCACGATATAAAGCACCTCTTGTAGCTGCTCAGGGCTAATACACTGGGAGCGGATAGGGCGCTGGTAGAGCACAATTCGGGCGTGCAAACCTGCTTTATGTTCAGCCGGGAAGAACCGGGCCAGGCAGGTGGCATCCTCCCAGGGGGCCGGATCTGAGGCCGGCACTGCCTCCACTGCCAGCTCAACTTGGCCAAGCTTAGAGTGGCGCTGGGAGAGCTCCCTAAAAATCTCCACTGCGACCTGATCAAACTGGGCTGAGCGAGTATTCCAGCCCGGGTGGTTGGGGCGCAGTAGGGGTAGACCCAGGTTTCGCCCGTGGCGCGCGCGTCTACGTGCGCGTTTAGCACGAGCCGCCCCACTGAAACCAGGTGAGGCGGCTACGCGTACATATAGATTACGGCGAGCAATCTGAGGGTCTTTCACGCCCTCAGTTTACTCAGCTCAGGCGCTACGGCGAGAGCGCAAAACCAGCGCGCCCGCACCAGTAGTCAACAGAGCCAGGGCTACTAGGCCGCTAGCGGCATCCAAACCGGTGATAGCCAGCTTAGAAGAGCGCACAGCACCAGTCTTAACCTTGGCGTTAGCGCTAGTCAGCTTGTCAGTTACCAACACGCCGGCGTCAACCGGGGCGGGTAGCGGTGAAGGCTTAGCGGGCACAACCGGCAGCGGCGCAAGCGGGGTCCTAGGCTCCTGCGGGATAGCGATAGCCGTGGGCTCCTGGGTGGGGGCCGCAGTAGGCTCCCGGGTAGGTTCCGCAGTGGGCTCCTGGGTGGGGGCGGCTGGCGCTGTCTGGGTGGGGACAGGTGTGGGGGTTGCTGCCGGGCCTAAATACACAGCCTGAATATAGGCGTTGGGGCCAAAATCAGCGGCGCTAGCAGGCGTTTCCTTGGTGGCGTTGTCTGCGCCAGCTACCAAAATAGGGGTTTCGGTAGGCCACGCGCCAGAGAAGGCCACAGAAATACCAAAGCGAGTACCTGGCTGCTTAGCCTTAATGGTGGTTACCTGGTCACCCAAACTGCTGATGGGGTGAGAACCAGCGGTAAAAGCAGTGGTCGGGAAGTAGTAGACCTCGCCGTCGCCTGCATGGGGGGCACCTACAGCCACCAAATTAGGCTTACCCTCACGGGCATAAGAAGCCACTGACCAGCCAGAGCCGGTGCCGGTAAGCACCGCAACATTGGGGTCAGTCTGGTTAGCGCTGTTAATCGTGTAGGTGCTGTGACCGCTATAAAGCAGCGCCACGCCGCCATTAAAACCAATCAGGGTGTCATCGTAGCCATCGCCGTTAACGTCTCCGGCGCTAGCAGCTGTAGTGGCCTTACCCAGGTAGGTGTTGCCTTCCAGAGTGATTTCAACGGCCCTACGGAGAGGGTCGTCTAGGTCAGGATAGCTTATAATATCGGCTACTAACCAAGCTTTACCGTGCTTGCCATTAGCGTCAGAGGCGGTAATCACGTAGTTGGTATGGCCACCAACATCAACATTGCTGACGGGTTGAATGGAATCAAAGAACATGCCTGTAGGGCTGTACAACTTCTGGTTGCTCGTAGCGTAATTGGGATCGTTTAAATCTTCATCGACCCGACTATCAGCATTAAGAAGATAAGCCACTGAGTGGTCGCCTTCAGGGTTAAGTACGACGATGTCACTAAGGTACTCGCCGTCGTATTTTTTATTCGCGTAGACGGCTGAGAAGTGGGTGGTACCCGGGGTACCGGTGATAGTGAAGCCCTGGCCTTTTTCTGAGAGCTTGGTGTAATCAACGTCAGAAAAGTCAGTCCTGCCGTAAATTAACCAAGCTTTACCGGCAGTTGATGAGGAAACCAGTATCTCATCTTTGCCATCATGGTCAACGTCAAGTACGCAGGATACAGAAATATTAGGGGAGGCAGGAATCTTGAAGCTGCTTGTGCCCGCCACCGGCATTTTGCCGCCAGGGTTGCCGCCCGGAATGACGGTGACCAAGCCGGAAGGGGAGGCCGTAACGATGTCTTGCTTACCAGAGCTGGTAGAGCCATAGCCCCTGCCATCGCCATTGACATCACAGAACCGATCCTTGGCGATGGTAGAGCCGACCTGCGTACCTACCCAGGTACGCTCGTTTTCGACAGATTGTTCAGGGGCTGCATTAGCTAGCGTGGGGAGCGCTAGAGCTGCAATGCAAAGCCCAGCTAGCGCACTGCTGCGACGCCGGTTTGCGGCGAGTAACCACGACGGGACCATGGCTTCCTCTCTTAAGGGAGTAATTAACCTGTGTGTATCCTAGCAAAGCTGATAAAAGGCTGTTAGCGATTAGGTCCTAAAGAGACCGTGTTGTAATACAAATCAACCTCAGGGGATTTGCATACCCTTACTTTGTTACACGCCGGTGGCGCAAAAAGCGTTCAGATAGTGATATCGGCGGTATGGTTTTAGTGGCACTTTGTTAGTAATGGAACGGCATTTGCCCTAAGGTTAGGAAATTATAATTGAGCAAACGTGAAGCCTATCGCCGTGGCCCAGTGCTGCTGCGTGGTAGCCAGATCCCGCGAGACACCTCCGACGCTCGCCTGCTAGCTAGCTCCGACGACGCCGCCTGGCTACATGAGGACCCCTGGCGGGTGCTGCGTATCCAGTCTGAGTTCGTAGAAGGCTTCGGGGCGCTTACTGGCATTGGCCCAGCTATCAGCGTCTTTGGTTCAGCCCGCACTCCTAAAGACACGGCCGCCTATGAGCAAGCTCGCGCTGTAGGGGCCAGTTTAGCTAATGCCGGTTATGCGGTTATCACCGGTGGTGGTCCGGGCATGATGGAAGCGGCTAACCGTGGGGCTCATGAGGCAGGCGGTTTAAGTGTTGGCTTAGGAATTGAGTTGCCGCACGAACAAGGCCTAAACGAATATGTTGATTTAGGCGTTAACTTCCGCTATTTCTTCGCACGCAAAACTATGTTCATTAAGTATTCGGATGGTTTCGTGGTTATGCCAGGGGGATTTGGCACCATGGACGAATTGTTCGAAGCTACTACCTTAGTGCAAACTCAAAAGGCCCGCTCTTTCCCAATTGTGTTAGTGGGACAAGATTATTGGGGGCCATTGTTAGATTGGATGTCTACCACAATGGTTGCGGAAGGCATGGTTAGTGCTGATGACATGAATTTATTGCAGCTAGCTGATAATGCTGAGCAGGCGGTTGACCTGGTGGTTTCTGGCGCTAGCGCCAGGATTGCCGCTAAAGCCGCAGAAAACCGCGCTCATCGCCGTGCTGAACAGGGCTGATAGCGTTAAATAGCAGCCATGAAATTTGGTGTTTTTGCGCACCTAGCGATCACATTTAAAGGTTTACAAGACTATACTGGCAGCAGTTGAGTGTGCGTTTTGGGATCCATACTCGTGATTAGCGAAAGGTGATGCCATGGCAGCCATGAAACCTCGGACTGGCGACGGTCCGCTTGAGGTAGTCAAGGAAGGTCGTTCCATCATTATGCGTATGCCTCTCGAAGGCGGCGGCCGACTGGTGCTTGAAATTAGCCCCGAAGAGGTCAAAAACCTCGCCGCAGCGTTAGAGGCCATCTAAGTCTCAGCGCTAACATACATAAAGGGTCACTCTTTGTGAGTGACCCTTTTGCTTTATAAATAGCGGTTTTAAGCCAATTTTGCGTAGTTTAAAGCTCGACGCCGGCTGCGGCCGGGGCGGGGCGCTTGGCCGCGCTAGCGGCCCGCAAAATATCGCGCGGGCTTAGCTCCACCTGGCTGCGTAGCTGCGCTAGCAGAGCCGCATCAGCATCGCTTAGGGGAGCCAGCGCAATATTGGCTGCGGCAGCGTCTACAGCCGCCGCAGTGGGGGCGGTGTCCGTTGGAGCCTCAGCGTTGGTTGCAGCGTCGCTGTCAGCGTTGCTGGGCTCAGTGTCAAGACTTTGGTCAGCTAGGGTTGGGCTGACCAAGCTAGCGGAGTTGTCGGTGTCTACTTGGGCACTAGTGACCGAGTCGGGCGGGTTTATGTAGGCAGTGTCATCAAAATTGCCGCTCTCGGCGGCCTCGGGGGCGTCAGTAACGGCAGGGGCAAAATCAGCTTCAGTGCTGGCTGCGTCACTGTCAGTAGCCTGTGCGCTAGCGCCATCGCTGGGCTGTTCAGCGTCAGTGTCAGCCGCGCTGGCCTGGTCAGCGTTAACCCCGGCAGTGTCATTAGTATCAGTGGGCTCAGCCAGGGGAGCTTGCCCAGGCTGGGACTGCAGGGCATCGCGGCCGCTAGTGGCGACGTCGTCGGCTACAGAAACCGTGTCGGTGACAGTCTCTTTAAGGGCCTCAAGCGGATTGCTCAGATCACGCTTAATAGCCTCAAGATCCTCACCCATAACGTCACGCACAATTTTGCGCGGGTCGTAATTGCGCGGGTCAAAATCAGCCAGCTTCAGATCTGACAACTCTGGGCCTAGCTCTTCGCGTACTGAAGCCTTAGCGCCTTCCAAGCTCACGCGGGCTTTACGCACAAACTGGGCGAAAGTACGCGTGTATTCAGGCAGCCGGGAGGGGCCGATCACCACCATGATCACCAGCAGGATTACTAGGAACTCGCCACCGCTAATACCAAACACGTCTCCTAGTATAAATTCCCCTATGCAGCTGCGGCGCCTAACTGGGGCCAATTTATGCCCTAGGAATGATGGCCTTGCCCACCTGGTGAGCTAGTTGGCCATATTTTCTTCTTTAAGGCGATACTATGTAAGCGCTGTTCCCACCCGTCATATGCCAGGAGTATCTGTTGCGTGCTGATAAAAACCTCACCTGGGTCTATACCGAGGAGCAGGCTTTCGAAGACGAGGTGCTGACGCTGGCCCGTCTGCGCGGCACTGAACTGGGGGCCACCCCGGTCTCCAGCGGTACAGGTGCAGCGCTGCGTATGCTGGCAGCCGCCTCGCGAGCCAAGGCTGTAGCTGAGGTTGGTACCGGGGTTGGAGTCTCAGGCTTGTGGTTGCTTTCAGGCATGGGTTCCGACGGCGTACTAACCACCATTGATCTGGAGGCTGAACTACATCGCCAAGCTAGGCGCATGTTTATGAATGCCGGTTACCAAGCTTCGCGTTTCCGCATGATTAACGGACGCGCCAGCGACGTGATGCCACGTATGGCAGCCAACTCTTACGACATGGTGGTACTGGACTGCGGCCCCAGCGAAAGCGCCAACCTAGTCAACATGGCGCTACGTATGCTGCGCGTAGGCGGCATCCTAGCCATCACGCGCGCGCTATGGAACGACAATGTGGCTGACCCGGCCCGTCGCGATCCGCAAACCGTAATCATGCGTCAACTGGGGCGTGAACTTATCGCTCACGAGCAACTGCTGACCAATATCCTGCCAGTGGGCGACGGCTTGCTAGTTAGCGTCAAACTCAGCTAGATAGCCAAACCCGGCTAGAGACCCAAACTGATTAGGCTCAAAACCTAATTAGAGCCAAACCAATTAGGGCCAAACCAATTAGGGCCAAACCAATTAGGGCCGAAACTGGTTAGGGCCGAAACTGGTTAGGCCCAAAACCGAATAGGTCTAAAACTGATCAGGTCCGAAACCAGGTTAGACGTGGGGGGCCCGCTTGCAGTGCAAGCGGGCCCCCCACAGCTTGGTTTGGTAAATGTTTGGTTTGCTAAAGGAGCATTTGTAAAAGTGCAGCTTAAGGCGCGGTGCCTTTAAACCGGGCTGACGCCTAGGCTACGGCCAGCCAGGCCGCGTGCACGGTGACCCAGCTTGCGCGCCACCCCAGCTAGACCCTGGGCGGCGCTGGAGCCAGCGGCGGGGCGGCCGTCGTCGGCAATAGAAGCCGGCACCCCACAGTCAGAGCCTTCACGCACATTAATGTCCAGCGGCAGCTGCGCTAGCACCGGCACCTCATAACCCAGCTCGCGGCTCAGGTTAGCGGCTACCTGGGCGCCTCCGCCGGAACCGAAAATCTCTAGGGTGGTGCCGTCGGGCTGCTCAATGTAGGACATGTTCTCGATTACCCCAACCACCTTCTGTTTGGTTTGGCTGGCAATCAGGCCGGTACGCTCAGCCACCTCAGCGGCAGCCGCCTGCGGGGTGGTTACTACCAAAATCTCGGCGTTGGGCAGCAGCTGAGCCACCGAAATGGTCACGTCACCGGTTCCCGGAGGTAGGTCTAGCAGCAGCACGTCTAGGTCGCCCCAGAACACGTCGGTGAGGAACTGCTGCACGGCGCGGTGCAGCATCGGGCCACGCCACACCACCGGCTGGTGTTCGCCCACAAACATGCCGATAGAAATAACCTTCACCCCGTGGGAAACCGGGGGCACAATCATGCCGTCAAGCTGGGTAGGTACGTGGTCCACGCCCAGCATGCGGGGGATAGAGAAACCGTAAATATCGGCGTCAACCACGCCAACGTTAAGCCCCTGGGCGGCCATGGCGGCAGCCAAGTTAGCGGTTACAGAAGATTTACCAACGCCGCCCTTACCGGAGGTGACCGCATAGACGCGGGTCAGGTTGCCGGGCTTGGTGAAAGGAATTTCCGGCTCGGCCACGCCACCGCGCAGCTTTGTGCGTAGGGCGGCACGCTCCTCGTCGTTCATAACCCCCAGCTCCACCTTGACGCTGGTTACGCCAGCGACGGCGCCAACCTCGCGTTGGGTGTCAGCGGTTAGGGTGTCTTTAAGCGGGCAACCTGCCACGGTGAGGTTCAAACCGATAGTAACTGCGCCGTCGTCGGCAATATCAATAGAACGCACCATGCCCAGCTGCGTAACTGGGCGGCGAATTTCAGGATCGATGACGCGCTCTAGAGCGGCCTCAATAGCCTCTTGGGTGGGTAGTGTCATGAGCTAATACTAAAGCCCAGCTAACACTTCTATAGAACCAGTGCGGTCATAGATCACATTTGAGATATCTAGCAGCGAAAAAGCTGCCGCTATCAAAAGGTTGTTAGCTGGGCGTTTAGACGGCGTCTAGTCGTGGTTGGGGTTGTTGAGCTGTTGCTGCTGCGCATCTAGCTGAGCTTGACGCTGAGCAAACTCGGCCTGCTGCTGGGCGGCGGCCTGGATCAAGTTACTTTCCTCAGCCACAATCTCCATTAGCAAGTCACGCATTTCTGAACGCACAAAGTCGCGGGTGGCCACATCGTTCATAGCTAGACGCAGCGCCGCAATTTCACGGGTCAGAAACTCAGTGTCAGCCAGGTTGCGCTCAGCGCGCTGACGATCCTGCTCAGCAGTTACGCGGTCGCGGTCATCTTGGCGGTTCTGCGCCAACATAATCAGCGGCGCTGAATATGAAGCCTGAGTAGAAAAAGCCAGGTTAAGCAGGATGAATGGGTACTCGTCCCAGGCATAACCCACGCTAGCTAGGGCCACATTCGCAACGATCCAGGCGGTTACGAAAATGGTCATATACAGCACGAATGAGGGTGAACCCATAAAACGGGCGGTGGCCTCAGCAAAACGGCCAAAACCGTCCTTATCACCGCCACCGCGCCGCCACGGCTTCCAGCCGCGCTGTGAAGGGTCTAGGGGAGTGTCTAGAGAGTCAGCCATTTGCACTCTTTTCGATGGCCTCATCGGTTACGTCATCGTCAGCGTCACGCCAGTCATCGGGCATGAGGTGGTCCAAAACGTCATCGACGCTGACGGCTCCCACCAGGCGGCTTGCATCATCTACTACAGCCAAGGCGGTTAGGTTATAGGTAGCCAAAATACGGGTAACCGTACCAATAGAGTCACCCGGGGAAACTGATTCCAGATCCCGATCAATAATGGAGCCCACCAGGGTTTGGGGAGGCTCGCGTAGGGCCCGCTGTAAATGCACCACGCCAATAAAACGGCCGGTAGGTGACTCTAGCGGGGGGCGAGCCACAAAACCCATGGTGGCCAGGGCCGGGCTGCCCTCCTCCTTACGGGCGTGGGCCAGGAAGGTGGCCACAGTGGCCTCGGGAGGCAAAATAATGGGCTCGGTGGTCATCAAACCACCGGCGGTGTAGTCGTCATAAGCCATCAGGCGGCGCACGTCAGCAGCCTCATCGGGCTCCATCAGGGCCAGCAGGGCTTCAGCTTTAGGCAGGGGCAGCTCGGAGACTAGGTCGGCGGCGTCGTCAGGCTGCATAACATCCAAAACGTCGGCGGCGCGTGGGGCCTCAAGCTTAGACAAAATAGCTAGCGAATCCTCAGCCGAAAGCTCCTCCAGGGCGTCAGCTAGGCGCTCATCGGTTAGGGCTGTGGCCACCTCAAGGCGGCGTACCGGGGGTAACTCGTGCAGGGCATCAGCCAAGTCAGCAGGCTTTAGATCCTCCATGGTGGCCAGCAGTGCGCTAACCCCCTGCTCATTGGGGCGTAGCGACAGGCCGATGACGTCGCCCACCTCAACGGTGAAGGTCTCACCTTTGCGTAGCCCCAGGCGCCCAGTGACCGGGCGCTGCACAAATAGACGCGTCACATTCCAGTCATGGTTGCGGTCTTTTTCGATGCACACGTCGCGAATTTCCACGGTGCCCGACCCGTCACGCAGGGTTACGCGTTTATCTAAAAGCTCACCCACCACCAGGGTCTCTAGTGAACGCTGGGAGAAACGGCGCACGTTAAGTACGCCGGTAGTAATTACCGCCCCCGGTTCCATGGCGGTTACGCGGGAAAGGGGCACAAATACTCGACGGCGCCCGGGCACCTCAACTACCAGCCCAACTGCACGGGGGGCTGAGCGTAGGTTAATTAAAACGACCACGTCAACCACTTTGCCTACCTGATCACCAAGCGGGTCAAAGACCGCTGTGCCGGCTAGGCGAGCGATGTAGACGCGGGTTGCGGAACGGGTGCGCATAACCTCCATGGTCTCAGGTTAGCCCCCTAGCTATGGCCAGAGCTAACCTCAAAAGTGTGAAAAGATCGGCTAACTAAACCAAATAGTTTTGGGGTGGCACCGCTTTAGTAAGTGCCACCCCAAAACCTAGATTAGCCAGTAAAGACAGTTTTAATGGCTAAATTTCGCCGGTCTTAACTGCGTATCAGCCGCGCAGAGAACGTACCCAGTTTTCGACGTCGTCGGTGTCACGCGGAATATCGGCGGTGATGCGACGGGCGCTGCCATCAGGGTCAATGACAATGTCGTCCTCAATGCGCACAGCCTGGCCGCGCAGCTCCTCAGGTACCTGCAGGTCATCGGCGCGGAAGTACAGGCCCGGCTCAATGGTGAAGCACATGCCCGGCTCTAGCAGCGCATCCATGTACATTTCACGCCGTGCTTGGGCGCAGTCGTGCACATCCAGACCCAGGTGGTGGCTGGTGCCGTGCACCATCCAGCGGCGGTGGTACTGGCCCTCAGCCGAAAGTGACTGGGCAGCAGTGACGCCCTCAGGCAGGCAGCCCCAAGACTCTAGACGCTCAGCCAGAACCTCCATGGCGGCATTGTGCAGGTCGCGGAAACGCACCCCGGGCTCGTTAGCCTTAGCGAAAGAAGCATCGGCGGCGTCGAGAACTGCCTGATAAATCTTGCGCTGAGCCTCAGAGAAAGTACCCGAAACCGGCAGGGTACGGGTCACGTCAGCGGTGTAGAGCGAGTCCACCTCGGCGCCGGCGTCAACCAGCACCATGTCAGATTCAAGCACGCGCCCATCGTTGTTAATCCAGTGCAGCGTGTTGGCGTGGTTACCGGAGGCGGCAATGGTGTCATAGCCCAGGCCGTTACCCTCTTCGCGGGCCACGGCGCCAAAGGCACCCTCCAGCACGCGCTCGCCGCGCCAGTGCTCAGTGGCGCGCGGCAGGGAACGAATCAGCTTTTCAAAACCGGACTTGGTGACCGAAACAGCCAGTTCCAGCTGCTCAATTTCCCACTGGTCCTTAATTAAACGTAGCTCAGCCAAAGCCTCTAGCAGCTTGGCGTCGTTAGCGGCGTTAACCTGGGCGTCTACTGCACCGTTTTGGCTGCGTACCTGGTTGACCAGCTCGGTGATGCTGGGGTCGGCCTCGCTGACCACACACAGTTCTAGCGTGCCCGCATCCTTAGCTAGGGCATCACCTAGAGAGTCAATGTGGGCGCAAGCAATACCGGTGGCGTGCTCAACTTCCTCCAGGGAAGGACGCACCCCTACCCACAGCTCGCCGTAGCGCGGGTCGCCATAAAACTCTTCGCTTGAACGTGAAGCGCGCGGACGGAAGTAAAGCACAGCGGTGTGAGTGGGGCCCTCGCCGCCGTCACGGATAGGCTCAAGCACCAGCACGGCGTCGGGCTCAAAATCAGTGCCGGTACCGGTCAGGTGAGCAAAAGCCGAGTGCGGGCGGAAGCGGTAATCGCAGTCGTTGTTGCGGACCTTAAGCGGGCCGGCGGGAATCACTAGGCGCTTGTTGGGGAACAGCTTGCCCAAAGCCTCACGGCGGGCAGCAGCCCAAGGGGCAGACTCGTTACGACCCTGCGTGTTTTCTGGGCGCGGGCCCCAGTTGGAACCAATGAACTCGCGGAAAGCGGAGTTGGCAGGCTGACGTGAGCGGTTGTTACCACGGTCAGCTAAAGTCTGGTTGTCGCTGGAAGCGGCGGATTTTTCCTCAGTCATAAAGCCATCATAAGCCGTTTAAGGCGCTGGCCCCTAAGCTGTTTAAACGCTGGACCCCGGCGCGGCTGGGACCTCGCTGGCAGCGAGGCGTTAAGACTTCTAGGGCCGGCTCTTAACAACCGGGTGAGCCTAACGGCGCCTGAGCCACCTAGGCCATACAATCCAATTGTGCGCATTGATCCTCATACTCATTCAAGTTGTTCCGATGGCACCCAAACCCCAGCACAGTTAGTCGCTTCCGCTCTCGAATGCGGCCTGGACGTTATTGGGTTGACCGACCATGACACCACAGATGGATGGCACCAAGCTGCACAAGCAATTGAAGGCACCAGCCTGAAACTGCTGCGCGGCATGGAAATTTCCTGCTCCTACCAGGGAATTACCCTGCATCTGCTCTCTTACCTACACGACCCCGACAATGTGGCTTTAAATCGGGAGCTTAGGCGCTCGCATGAAGCCCGCCATGAGCGCGCCCGCCTTATGGTTGAGCGACTAAGCAAGGATTACCCCATCACCTGGGAAGAAGTTGTCGCTCAGACAGCTCCCGGAGCCACTTTGGGACGCCCTCACATTGCTGACGCGCTGGTAGCTGCCGGGGCTTTTAAAAACCGCAGCGAGGTTTTTGCCGGCCCGCTTAAGCCTGGCTCACCCTACACCGTGGAGCGTTACGCCCCCGACCCGGTCAAAGCCTGCGCCCTGGTACGCGAGGCTGGGGGAGTGCCGGTGGTGGCTCACCCGCGCGCCGCTAGCCGCAGCAAGCGCCTAATTCCCGATGAGGTATTTGCTCGCATGGCTGAGGTTGGTTTGGCTGGTCTTGAGGTTTATCACCGCGATCACGACGACGTCGCCCGTGCGCAGGCCCTGCGTCTTGCTAAGGATCTGGGGCTGGGAATTAGCGGTTCAAGCGACTACCACGGGGCGGGTAAACCTAACCGTTTAGGCGAAAACCTAATGCCGGTAGAGTTCTACGAGCGCGTTGTGGAGCAGGGGCTGCTACCCATTCTGGAGGGGTAGTGGAAATCTTTGAACCCCATGTGTTTGCTACCTCGCTAGCTACGCTGGTAGTTATTCAAGACCCGGTGGGGGCCATCCCGATCTTCCTGTCACTAACTGGAAAACAGTCTGATGCGCAGCGTAAAAGATCTGCCCGCACAGCTACGCTAGTTAGCCTTGGCGTAATTTTAGTATTCGCCTTAGCTGGACGTTACATTCTAGAGTTTCTAGGTATTAGCGTGCCCGCTTTGCAGCTATCTGGTGGTCTGTTGCTACTGTTGGTGGCCTTGGAGCTGCTTACTGACAAAATGGATGAGCATCCTGACCCTGACGCTACCGGCGGAGTTAACGCAGCCCTAGTGCCCCTAGGCACGCCCCTACTGGCTGGGCCCGGTGCGATTGTGGCCGCCATGGTGGCAGCTGATTCTTCTGGCTCCACCGCCGGTTGGATTAGTGTGGGTGTGGCTATTGTGATGTCACACGTGGTCATTTGGCTCACCCTGCACTTCTCCACGGTGCTTAACCGGATTCTTAAGCAGTCTGGTATCACCCTGCTAACCCGTATTGCCGGTTTGCTGCTGGCAGCTATTGCGGTGCAGATGATGGTGGACGCGGTAGAGACCTTCGTAAAGCAATTCGGGGCCTAACCTCAGCGGTGGGACCTGTCCTTGGGACTAGCCCGTACATAGCGGCTGGCCCCGCCGCGCGCAACAAGCAGCCCGCCGTGCGGGCGGCCAAAACCGTTCGCCGCGCGGGAGGCCAAGGGCCTAGCTCAGGGCGCCTGGCGCGTGGCCAATCAAAACCGTATGCCGCTGGCTGCAAAACCAAGAACAAACCCCCGGCTCAACCGAGCACGGGGGTTTGCGGCGTTTAAAGGAGCCTACCTGCAATAGTCTACTCCTTAGAACTCACTCAGTGGGTTTTAAGAAGTTACCCAGTTTTTGTGGCTTGGCTAGCAGGCTTAACCAGCAGCCTTGGCTAAGCAGGCTTTTCGGCAGGCTTCTAGCCGGCTTCAAGCTGGTTTTGTCCAGTTGGTTTTACTCAGCTTTAGTGCGGCGAGCACCGCGAGTGCGCTTACGGGGACGACGTGACTTAGTCTGCTTAGTGCGCACGGCGTCGTCGGCCTTACGGTGAGCGCGCCCCCGACCCCGAGAGCGGCCGCGAGAACGGGCGGCAGAGCGAGAGCCAGTGGTGCCCAGATCCTCAATATATTCAGCGCTTAAACCCTCACGCTTACGCTGCGAGCGCGGCAGGCGGTTACCCACATTCTCAGGAATATCCAGGTCACTGTAGAGGTGGGGACTGGTGTGGTAGGTCTCTACCGGCTCCTTGTACTCCAAGCCCAGCGTCTTGCAGTTCAGGCGCCAACGCGGCAGGTCCTCCCAATCCACAAAGGTGACCGCCGTGCCGTGCTTGCCGGCGCGCCCAGTGCGGCCGATGCGGTGCACGTAGGTCATGGCGTCTTCGGGGCACTCATAGTTAATAACGTGGGTGACGTCGTCGACGTCGATACCCCGGGCGGCCACGTCGGTAGCTACCAGCACATCCACCTTGCCGTTACGCAGGGCACGCATGGCCTGCTCGCGGGCACCTTGGCCCAAGTCACCATGCAGCGCGGCCACGGCGAAACCCTGCCTGGACAGCTCCCGGGTGACCGTGTCGGCGGTGCGCTTGGTGCGGCAGAAAATAATGCAGCCTTCGCGCTCGCGGGCCTGCAAAATGCGGCAGATAACCTCCACCTTGTTCATGGCGTGCACGCGGTAGGCGTACTGGGAGACGCTGCGCACTGTGAGGGTGTCGTCTGCGGGATCTTCCTGGGCCCGAATATGGGTGGGCTGGTTCATGTAGCGCCTGGCCAGGGCAATCACTGCGGCCGGCATGGTGGCGCTAAAGAGCATGGTTTGGCGGTCGGGGCGGGTGGCGGCCAGGATTTTTTCCACGTCGGGCAAGAAACCCAGGTCAAGCATTTCGTCGGCCTCATCAAGCACCACGGTGGTGACGTGGTCTAGACGCAAAATGCCGCGATTAATCAGGTCTAGCAGGCGCCCGGGGGTACCCACAATAACCTCCGCACCAGCTTTAATGGCCTCAATTTGGGGTTCATAGGCGCGTCCGCCATAAACCTGGGCGATGCGCACGGTGCGGTATTTGGCGGCGGCGCTGAGCTCTTCAGCTACCTGTTTGGCCAGCTCACGGGTGGGCAGAATAACCAGGGCCTGGGCGCTGCCGGAGGCCGGGTCTTCATCCCAACCTTCCTCGCCGGGACCTAGGGTGTCCATTAGTAGCGGGATGCCGAAGCCTAGGGTTTTACCGGTACCGGTTTTGGCTTGACCGATAATGTCTGCCCCATCTAACGCCACCGGCAGGGTTAATGCCTGGATTGGGAAGGGGTGGGTGATGCCGCGTTCGTCTAGGGCCTTGGTGATTTCCTCTTCTACGCCGTACTGGGCGAAGGTTTTGGTTTCTAAATCAAGGCTATCGGCGGTGGCGCTGATGTCTGCGTCTACCTCATCGGGGCGCACAGCGGTGGCGGCAGCGGAGTTAATTAGGCCAGTGTTTGTGGCCTCAATGTCAGTATTGTTCTCGCTCATATATGCCTTCAACTTTAGGCGCTTTTTTGGCTTTATGGCAGTGTAAATGGGGTAGTTCACGTCAGCGCCTCACTAATGTGAGCGGCTTTGACTAAACTGTTGCCATGGACACTGCTTCTAATGTTTCAGCCTCTGGGGCCCCCGCGTTTAATTTGGTGGCTGGGCTGGTTACCTGGTCTTTATCGGTGCAATCCATTCGCCTGGGCAAGGATGCTTATATGGCTCCCGACATGGTCACGCGGGCCGCGTTGATGCGGCTAAGTGCCCAAACCACGCAGGATTTTAAGGCGGTTTCTACCCGTAGTCGCGAGCTGGGGGTTGATGCGCTAGATAATGCGCAGCCGTTTATGGGGGCGCTGGGTGATTACGATGAGCGTACTCGCCCGGCTGACTGGCCTGAGCGCGTGCTTAAGACTTATTTGGGTATGGGTTTGCTGGGCGACTTTGCGGCCCACGCGGTTTCGCTGCTGCCTCCGGCGCTGGCCTCTGAGCTGGCGCCCTATCTGGACCACCGTGAGCTGGATGCTTTTGCTTCTGCCAGTATTTTGGGTGCAGCCGGTTCTGACCCGCAGCTGGCGGCCCGCTTGGGGCTGTGGGGGCGGCGCGTGGTTGGTGAGGAAGTGGGTACTTTCCACGCTTTGCTGGCACGTTTTAAGGGTTTAGCTGCCGACGACGCCGCCCGCCAGGGCTACCACGACGCTCTGTCTGCTGGGGCGGCCACCCGCATGAAGGGCCTGGGCCTGCGCGTATGAGGCTATCTGCATAAAAACAAACCCCACCGGCTAGGCCGGTGGGGTTTTGTGCGCGCCTCTAGCTGGCGGCGCGGCGCCTAGGGGCGCCTAAAAAAGTGGCGCCCAGCAGCAGTCTAAAGAAGGCGCCTGAAGAATCAGAGGGCGAAGCCCACGCGACGCGGCTCGCTTTCACCCAGCACTACGTAGGCAATAGCGGAGGTGGGCACATAAACCTTGCGGCCCTTGTCGTCGTCGAGAACTACGGCGGGGGAGCCCTGAGCGGCCTTGATGGTGGAAAGTACGCGCTCTTGGCTGTCATTGGTCTCGAAGGTTAGCTCGCGCGCAACGTTGGTGATGCCGATGGTGACCTGCATGTAAAGCTCCTAATAAAGAAGTAGTGGGCCGGCAGGGAATGCGGGAAATTTACTTACATAATGCTACTGCAATGCAAAAAATACACGAATTGGCGTGTATAAGCTGTGTTCCAATAGTTACATGAGCAAATTCTGCTTAACGCCGCCGTCGCAGCGCTTTGAGCTGCCACAACCAGACGCTTTCACCACTAAAGCCTCCCAGCTAGTTGGCGAAGGGCGAAATTTGGTGGCTTTGGGGGCGCCGGGCAGCGGCAAAACTACTTTAGCGGTGTCCCTGGTGGCCCAGGCGGTGGCGCAGGGGCGTCAAGCAGTGTTGCTTAGCCCCACACGCGTGCGTGCAGATCAGCTGCGCACCTATTTGGTGCAGGCCCAAACCCAGCTGGCCAGCCGCCAGGGCCAAGCGGCGTCGCAGTCACCCCAAACTCAACCCAGCCCAGCTCAGACCGGCCAGGCGGCAGACTCAGGCGTCCCAGCGGATAAGTCCGGCCCGGCCCAGACCGGCCCGGCGGCGTCAGCCCAAACCTATACCCAGGATGCTGCGGGGGCCGGCCCGGCGGCGTCGGTGCAGGTGGACACCCCGCGCGTGTTTACCCCGGCGGCTTTTGCGCTGCGCATCCTAAGCCAGTGGTTTAGCCAGCGTCTACAACCCCTGCCAGCCCCGGTGTTGCTGATGGGCGCTGATGAGGACGCTGCCCTAGAACAGCTAATTGGCCAGGTCAGCTGGTCTCAACCAGCTGAAGTAACCCAAACACGCGGTTTTCGTGCCCAAATCCGTAACCTGTTCTCGCGCTGCGGTGAGCTGGGGGTTGACTACCAGCTGCTAGAGCAACTGGGCCAGGCCGCCCAGGTACAGCTGTGGTGTGAGGCGGCGCCACTGTTAAAACTGTGGGACAGCCAAAGTGACATCAGCGCCGCCAACCGGGCCATGGCGCTGAAACTAGACACCGCCCGCCTGCAAGATCGGGCCCTATATGCGCTAGAGCATTGGTATCAAGCCGATGTAACCGCTCCGCCGCAGCTGCCAGATCTGGTGGTGGTAGACGACTACCAAGACTGCACGGCGGCCACCGCCCGCCTACTGCACGCTTTAGCTGCCCTAAACCTTGGCGAGGCTGAGGGACAAGGCTGGTCGGCTGGCCAGATGCCAAGCGCTGGCCTCGGTGGCGCCAGTGGCGCGCAAGGACCTGGCAGCCGCAGCAGTGCGAATGGATCTGGTGACGCCACTGGTGCGGGGGAACCCGGCGACGTCGGCGTGACTATCCCCGGCGGCGTCGAGCACAAGGACGGACGCAGCACCCAAATAGTGGTGTTAGGCAACCCCGACGAGGCGGTTGAAACCTTCCGTGGCGGTGACCCACTAATGCTGGCCAGCGCCGCACGTGACTTTGACGCCGTGGCCCTAACCCTGCCGCAAGTACATCGCGGCTCACGCCAAATCGCTGCTCTAATTGAACTGGCCGTGCAGCAAGTACAGGTAGCCGGATGCATCAGCCAACGCCGCCCCAACTACCAACATTTGGCGCAAAACAGCCAGAGCGTGTGCTTCAAAATAGCCCCAGATGACACTGTCCAGGTGGGTGCCGTGGCTGCGCATATGCGCTCACTGCATCTAGAGCAAGGCCTGGCCTGGGGACAAATGGCGGTGATTGTGCGCCAAAGCAGCTCGGTGGAGTTGATCCGTCAAGAACTACGTCGAGGCGGAGTACCCCTAGCCCCAGACACCCCCGCCCTACTGCTGCGCAGTGAACCAGCCGCGAAGGCCCTACTTGACTGCGCCCGCGCCGCCCTAGAGCAGCTACTGGGCGTGCCGGTGGTGCAAGAAGAAGCAGCCCGCGCCCTGCTACTAAGCCCCCTGGTGGGCTTTAGTGCCATTGAGCTACGTCGGCTGCGACGTATTTTGGGGGAGAGCCCAGATCACCTAAGCACCCGAGTGCTTAGCGACACTGAGCTGTTTGACCAGCTAGAAGCAGCCCCCACCTTGGCAGCCAAAGCTAAAGTAGCCCAAGCCATTAATGAGGCTCTGGCTAAAGAACGCAGCGAAGGGCTAGAGGCCCTGGTGTGGGGGGCCTGGCAGGCCAGCGGCAAAGCCCAATACTGGCGTCAACTGGCCCTAGATATTGAGGCCGACTCGCTGCTGCGCCAACGCGCCGATCATGATCTGGACGTGGTTATTTCCCTGTTTAAACGTCTAGAGGTGTGGAGTGAACGCAATCCTTCAGCCCCCGGTCAGCAGTTCCTTGATGAGCTAGAGGCCCAGCAGGTGGCCTCAGACTCGGTGGCGGCTCTAGGGGCGCGTCCACAGGGTGTTTCGGTGCTGACGGTGGCGGCCTGTGCGGGGCGTCAGTGGGAGTTTGTGGCGGTTTTAGGTATCGACGACGGTGTGTGGCCTAACCTGCGCCTACGTGACAGCCTTACCCAAACCGGTTTACTAACCGACATTGTCTCCCAACGTATAGCTGACACTGTCAACTTAGCTAGCTTAACTGCCAGCTTGGATCCCCAAGCCCTGGCTCAAGCCCGCGCCCAGATTTGCAGTGACGAGATGCGTCTGCTGGTGGCCGCCATGTCACGGGCCAACAGTCAACTGTGGCTGGGGGCAGTTAACGGTGGCGAGCAGGGACCCTCCAGTTTCTTCAACTACCTAAGCCGCCAAAGCGACATCCTGGTTGAACCAATCCAGCCCGGCGGTGCCTACACTCTGCGCGGCCTGGTAGCTACGCTACGTCGGCAATTAATGCTTGATTTAAAACACAACAACGGTACCCAGGCCCCACAAATCGCCGCGCTACTAGCCGCTCTGGCCCAGCGTGGGGTGCCCGGAGCCGATCCACACAGCTGGCTGGGGATCGCTGGGGCCAGTCAATTCCTCACCGAGCTGCCTGCCCAGCTAGAGGGCCAAGACCGCCTGGGCACGCAGGTGGCCACCCACGCCGTCGTCGCCCTTAAAAAATTGCAAGCCCAGCGCGTAAACCAAGCCCGCCAACGCGGGGCGAGACTCTCACCCTCAGACGTAGAAAACATTGAAACCTGCCCGCTGCGCTGGTACCTGCAACGCCACGGGGGCTCGCCGGCAAGCTCCAGCGCCCAGCAGATCGGGGCGCTAATCCACTGGCTGGCCCAGCAAGGTCAAGAACATGGGCTGAGCCGCGAACAGCTACTAGACCTGTTCTATCGTGAACGCTCCAGCCTGCAGCTACCCGGAGGTTGGTATGGGCGCCAAGAAAACCAGCGGGTAGAGAAAATGGTGGAAAACCTGGCCCTTTACCTGGCCAACAGTCCCGCAAACATGCAGGTAGAAGTGGAGTGCCCAGTGCGCGCTCAGGTGGAGCTAGAGGTGGATGGCGCCCCGCTTAAAATCAAAATTTCCGGGCGCGCAGACCGCCTAGAACACACCAGTCAAGGCATAGATGTAATCGACTTTAAAACCGGTGCCAGTGTGGACTCTGCCGGCGCCCAAACCAACGCTCAGCTGGCCACTTACCGTGTAGCCCTGCAGGCACGCGGCGAAAACGTGCACGGTGGGGCGCTCATCATGCTGGGTAAAGAAAACAAAAAAGCCCAGGTGGATGCTTTAACCTATCCCGGCTCGCGCGAGCTAGCCCCCAGTGACTACCTAGAAACTGGCCAAGGCTGGGACACGGACCTGATCAGCGCCGCCGCCCGCGACAGTTTAGGGCCCAGCTATCAGGCGCGCACCGGCGAACACTGCCGCCACTGCGCCTACCAAGATTTCTGCCCCGCCCTAAGCGATCGGAACTACCTATGAGCGCACCAAAACCAGCAGCCGGGGCCCAGTTCCTGGCCCTACCAGCGCCGCCGCAACGATTAACCCCCACTCAGCTATTTACTGCGTTGGGTGAAAAGCATATGCCCACTGATCAGCAAGAAAAGGTAATTACTGCACCCCTAAAACCAACTTTGGTGGTGGCCGGGGCAGGCTCAGGTAAAACCGCCACTATGAGTGCACGCGTAACCTATCTGGTGGCCAGTGGGCAGGTGGACCCTAGCCAAGTACTGGGTCTAACCTTCACCCGTAAAGCCACCCATGAGCTGCGCGAACGCATCGAAAACCGGCTCGGGCAGCTGTATCGCTATCCTGGCTGGACACCGTCAAGTACTCGCTCTAACACTGCTGAGTCAGCGTCAGCTGACGCCCCGTCCACAGCTGCCGGCCCATCCACGGCTGCCGAGGCAGGGGGCAGCAACAGCCAAGTCCAAGAGCTCACAGCAGTGGCGGGGGAGGCCACCGTAGCCACCTACAACTCCTTTGCCGGCTCCCTAGTGCGCGAATGGGGCCTGGAAGTAGGTCTGGAAACCGACACCGCCGTACTGACCCCCGCCAGCTCCTGGCAGATCATGTATGAGCTAATGGAAAACTGGGGCCAAGAATTTGAAGAACCCTTCAGTTCCCTAGATTCAGCCACTGAACTAGCCCTGCAGGTAGCCAACTCGCTTAACGAAAACTTACTTAGCGTAGATGAAGCCCGCGAACTGATGGCAGATCTGAGCCAGAACCTAAAAGACCTGCGCTCAGTGCGCGGGGCAGCCAAAGCGATTGACGCCAAAAGCCTGCCAGCCATGACCAAACGTATCCAAGTGCTGGATCTGGTGGAGCGCTACATTGACTACAAACGTGAAAACTCACTGGTGGACTTTGGCGACCAGGTGGCGCTGGCCTGCCGGATCGTTACTGATGAACGGGTGGGGCCGCGCGTAATCGCCCAATACCGTGACCGCTTCAAAGCGGTGCTGCTAGATGAGTTCCAAGACACCTCGGTGGCGCAAACCATTTTGCTCTCCAGCCTCTTTGCCGGGTGCGGAGTGGTGGCTGTGGGTGACCCCAACCAGGCCATTTATGGTTGGCGCGGCGCCAGCTCAGCGGCGCTAGGCCAGTTCCACCGCCACTTCAGCAACGGCGCCGGCCCGGTGCTGCAACTATCCACTGCCTGGCGTAACGATCCACAAATCTTGCAGGCAGCCAACCGCATCAGTGACCCGCTGCGTGCCAGTGGTCAGGTGAAAGTAGAAAAACTGGTTAAACGCCCCGGGGTGGGCGATGAGCGCGGCAAAGTGTGGGCTGCCAGAGTGCAAGATGGCCTGGCTGAAGCTGAGCTGATCGCCAAATTCCTGGCCCAGCGTTGGTCTCCAAGTAAATCTATGGCGGTGCTATGCCGTACCCGCAGCCAATTCACCCCGATCGTGGCCGCCCTGATTGAGCGCGGCATCCCGGTAGAGGTAGTGGGTTTAGGGGGCCTGCTGGATGTGCCCGAAGTGGCTGACGTGCGCGCCCTGATGAGCGTGGCCTTAGACCCCACCAGCGCCGACCGCTTAATGCGGCTAATTGACCTGGTAGGGATCGACGCCGCCGATCTAGACGTGGTGTGGAGCTTTGCCCGCGAACTGGTTAACGCCCGCGCTAACACTGGGCAAAGTAGCGCTGAGCCGCTGCTAGCTGAGGCCCTAAGCGAGATAGTGGTTAACTTTGGGGCATTTGAAGCTTTCTGCAAAAAATATGCCTGCGCGCTGTCACCGGCGGGCCTATACCAAGCCAAACGCCTAGGGCGCATACTGCAAGAAGCTAATGGGGCCGCCAACTTGGAACTGGTGGACTTCATCTCCTGGGCTGAGCGCGCCCTGGGGTTGGATGTTGAAGCTGCTGCGCGCGTGGATGTAAATGAAGTGGGGGCGCGGGCGCTAGCAGCGCTGCGAGCCCAGGCGACGTCGTTCAAAGCCCAAAACCCCGAAGCTGGGGCGCAAGTGTTCTTAGGCTGGCTAAACGCGGCCCAAGACCAAGAACGCGGGCTGGAACTACCCGAAGTTGAGCCCGCCCCCGGCGCGGTGCAAGTGCTAACCGTGCACGCCTCCAAAGGTTTGGAATGGGACATAGTGGTGGTTCCCGGCCTGGTGGAAGCCAATTTCCCCAGCTACCGTAGCCGGCCTAAAGAGGACTACACGGTGCTGGCAAACAGCTGGATCACCCAGGTGAGCGAGTTCCCCCATACCCTGCGCCGCGACTATGACTCACTGCCGCCGTGCCCATTCATTGGGCTTAGCCCCCAGGCCGGTAAAGATGCGATTTTGGCTGCCGGCGAGGAATACCGCAGTGAGCTTGGTAAATGGGAGGTGGCTGAGGAGCGGCGCCTGGCCTATGTGGCCTACACTCGGGCCCGCAGCCAGCTGCTGCTGACTACCAGCCACTATGCGGCGCTTTCAAAGACCCCTAAGATGACCAGTCGGTTTTTGAAAGAGCTAGAGCGTTCACAGATGGTGCAGTTCCTAGTAGATGATGAACGTGACGATGATTTAAGCAATCGCGCCTTAGACCAAAGCTCGGTGTCTGTATGGCCGCACCAGCTCGACTCCCTGGCCGGTCTGGAAGAGCCAGGTGTTGCAGAGCCTAGCGTTGCAGGGCCTGGTATTGCAGAGCCCGGCGTTGCAGGGCCTGGTATTGCAGATCCCGGCGGGGTAAGTACAACTGGGTCGGAGCAGGCCGGGCCGGGCCAAGCAGTGCTGGGCAAGCAGGCTGGGCTGAGTTTGCGGCTGCGTGCAGCTGCCCTAGTCAGCGCGGCAGGCGGCTGCCAGGGTGCTGGCTCTGAAGAGGCTTTACAAATACCGGAAGGTTTAGCGCCGCAGCTTGATGATTGGTGGCGCCAAGCCCGCCTGCTGCTGCAAGAGCGCCAAATCCGCCAAGAAAACGGGCAGGAAATTGTTTTGCCCAGTCACCTGGCTGCCACGGCCATGGCCAAAGTGGGTAAAGAAGACTTCATCATGTCTTTGCGTCGCCCTTTGCCGCCGCCACCTTCCAAGGCAGCGCGGTTAGGTACAGCCTTCCATGAGGAAATGTCGCAGCGTCTCAACAGTGAAGGCACTTTGCTTTCGCTAGCTGAAGCCGGCAGTGACCGCCTGAGCCCCGCCGACCGCAAGCAGGTTAACGACTGGCTTGATAACATCGCTGACCTGGAGATACTGCAAGGCTATAGTCCCTACGCCACCGAAATTGACCAGGAAATTAGGTTGGCTGGATTCAATGTGCGTTGCCGTATTGACGCCGTGTTTAAAGCGGTTGAAAAAGGCCGCGCCCAGTGGCTGATTGTGGACTGGAAAACCGGTGGTCAGCGCGTGCGGGTAGATCAGCTTTCGCTGTATGTGCATGCCTGGGCGGCCAGCCAAGGTGTGGATATCAGCCAGGTGCGCGCGGCCTATGTGTATGTGCAAGACGGCCATGTTGATGAGCTGCGACCGCGCCAAATCATTGGCCTAGACGTCTTCAAGGAGCGCCTAGAAACCCTGCGCGCTCAGCACTAACTCAGGTAAACAAACACAGGCAAACAAACACAGGCAAAATCATCCCTTCCCTATAAAAATTCCATGGGGTTTTATAGGGAAGGGATGAAATGTCAGTATTTGTGGGCGGCATTTCAAAATGTGCCCCACAGTTATCAAATGCTGAGCCGGTAATCGTGGCTGGCAAGCCTGCGCCGGAAAGCTCAGCGCTCCTCAGTTTCAATCGGCGCTGTGTCCATGCGGTAGATCTCCGTGGCCGTGTCTGGTGTGGCTGTACGACGCCGCGCCCAGGCCTGGTTTTTAGCGCTCTTCTCCCGCTGAGCCAGCAGATCGACGCCGCCAGTAAACTTTTCTTCACTGACGATTTCGATCTGCGCACTTGCAGGCGTGTACGGGCTGTAGGGGCTATAAGGACTGCGGGCAATACCCAGGCTTGAGGTGTCAAAACCTAGATCTGGGCTAGCTGCGCTAAGCCCCATGATTGGGCTGTGAACATCCGGGGTTTGCTCTGCTGCATCTTGTGCGCTTTTGGCGCTGCGGCCCCCGGTATTTAGATCCAAGGTAGAGCTGCTCTCCGCGCTGGGTTCTCGCCCGCGCCAAGTGCCAGCGCTGAACCTCGAACTAAAGCTAGCGCTAAGTTTTGAACCCAGAGCGCCAACACTGAGCTTCTCAGACTTCTTAGCTTCGGGCTGTTTTTCTTCGTCATGGCCAGAAGAGCTACCGTAGTTGCCAGAGTAGGACTCGTAATCTAAATCGTCGTAGTAGTCTTCATCGGCCCTAGTCCCAGAGCCAGACTCGTCTTGGCCCCCAGCATTAGTGTGGTAGCCATCCGCAGTGTGGTAGCCATCCACAGTGTGATAGTCATCTGCGCTGTCAGCACTCGCATAGTTCCCGGCGTCGTCGTAATTAGCTTCTTTACCAACTGTCTTGGCATCAGAGTCGTAATCAGTGCCGTAAGTGCTGTCGCCAGACATGTCATCGCCGTCGTCACTATAAGCACTGTCGTCGCTATCGTCATCAGGGGAAATATCTGGCGAAGCGTTGGAAGCCACCACCGCCATGGGCCTTGAGCGCTCCACAAATAGCTCGTCGCCCACCTGCTCGGCCAGGTCTTCGAGCATTTCTACAGCTTCATCAATGATTGCGTCATCCTTGGTACGCACCCCGTGCAGCAGCCAACGCGCCAGGTTCAGCTCACTGACCAGTTCCGCGCGCAACCGCAGGTATTTATCCACGCCCTCAATGCGGCCACGGTCATAGGCTTCCTCGATCACATCCAAAGTGTCAATCGGGGCGCTGGAATAAACCCAGGCCAGATCCTCAGCCGGGTCACCTACACGCATTTGGCTTAGCCCTTTGAAAGCCAAAATTGAGCCGCCGCCGGTAATGATGTTCTCTTCGGCCAGGTCACCGTGCACTACCACGGGGTGGAAGCGCCACCACAGATCCTCATCCAGCGCCGACTCCCAGCGGGCTAACAGGTTGGAATCAACCTTGCCGGTCATGGCGGCGTCGTCGAATAAAGACTGCCAGTTGCTGCGCACATCGGCGGCAGTGAGCACCGGCAGGCCGGCCTCTTCGATCAGGGTGGGGGGAATTTCATGCAGCTGAGCTAGCGCGCGTCCCAGGCCGGCAGCCAGGCCGGGGCCAGGTCGCAGGGATTCAATCGCTAGTGGGTGACCGGGGATGTGGCTACGGACCTGTACATACGACTTGTCTGGAAGAGTCACCCCACCTTCAGGGCGCGGCACGTCAAAGTCCACGTAGCCACCGTCTACACGCCGGCCAATCTGTTTAAGCACTCGCGACTCCGCAATCAGTGCGGCGCCAATGGTGGGGTTGGTGGTGTGGATTACTTCCCAGTGCCGTCCTTGCACGTCAATCAGTCCAGTGAGGGTCTGATCTGCGTCTCGGTGCTGGGGAAGGGCCAACCGCGCGGGGATCACATTGGGGGCGGCAACAACCGCCAGCGCAGCCAGGTTCAGGTAGGAACGCTCACGAGACATGCCTATAGCGTAAAACACGGCTTAGTGGTTGCACCCTTGCCGCGCCGCCGCTTGGGGAATAAGCCCCCGTGATACGCCTGTTGCTAGCGTGGCTGGTGGGTTGGTTTGTTGGGTCCTAAGGCCGACGCCGCCGGCACAGTTTGGTCTCGACGGCGCCTGGGGGGCAAGCTCGACGGCGACGCCGCAGTGAGTGCCAGGCTGGGTGAGCGCCAGTCGGGGCGGATGCCAGGGTGGCTCAAATGCCGGACCGGGCGGGTGCCAGGTGGGCGCCGTCGTCGTTGACGAAGAAGTAGCAGCAACAAAATAGGACTTTAGTACCAAGTAATGCCCACATGCTTTACCTTAAGAAAGACACAATCAAGTCACAATCGGACAAAGTTCAAAAAAAGTGATGCAGGAAACTAAAGGGCGCGTTAATCTGGAATTGGAAAGGTATTTACCCAGCTCATAGGGGTATCGAGCGGGAAGTTAGGGGCCAAGGTGGCAACAGACTTTTTTGGTACGCAGGTACGCAAAGCTGTGCGCCGGGCCGGAATTGACCCGCTCAAAGACAGCGTCGAGCTCAATAACATCATCAACTACGTGCGTGAAGAATACGTAGCGCGCGCAGATGCCGGGCTAGTACCCAGCGATGTTGATTTAGACCAGCTTTCCCGCCAAATCCGCGCCGAACTGACCGGCGCCGGGGTGCTGCAAGGCTACCTGGACGACGATTCCATTGAAGAAGTTTGGGTTAACGGCCCCGGCCAGGTGTTTATTTCGCGCGGTGGACGCAGCGAACTAACCACCACCATCCTCGAAAGCCAAGAATTAGAGCAAATAATCGAGCGTCTGCTGCGCGCCTCTGGACGGCGTCTAGACCTGTCTAGCCCCTTCGTGGACGCCCAACTGCGCGGCGGCGAACGTCTGCACGTAGTGATCCCACCTATCACCGCAGGTAAATGGGCGGTAAATATCCGCAAACACGTAGCTAAAGTGGCGCGCACAGCCGACCTGGTGCGCTTGGGCTCTTTAACCGCCCAAGCTGCCCGCTTTCTCGACGCCGCCGTGGCCGTGGGTTTAAACGTGGTGGTTTCAGGGGCCACGCAAGCCGGAAAAACCACCATGGTGCGGGCCCTGGCGGCCGCCATTCCACCCCAAGAACGGGTGGTGACCTGCGAAGAAGTCTTTGAGCTGGGGCTGCGTAACCGCGACTGTGTGGCTATGCAAACGCGCAGCGCCAATATTGAAGATCGCGGCGAAATTCCACTGCGACGCTTAATTAAAGAATCTTTACGTATGCGCCCCAACCGGCTGCTTATCGGCGAGGTGCGTGAAGCTGAAGCCCTGGATTTGCTGATCGCCATGAACTCGGGGCTACCCTCAATGTCCACAATTCACGCTAATTCTGCGCGTGAAGCCGTGGTGAAACTATGCACTTTGCCGCTGCTGGCTGGCGAAAACGTCTCTGCCGCATTCGTTGTGCCCACGGTAGCTAGCTGCGTGGATTTGGTGGTGCATTTAAACCAGGATCGCAGTGGTAGGCGGCGCGTAGAAGAAATCGCTTCACTTTCAGGTCGCGTTGAGAATGGTGTGATAGAGCTTGCCAGTGTCTATAAAACCGATAGCGACGGCGTGCTGCGTCGGGGGCTAGGGGCGCCTGATGCACAGCGCTTTAGCCGCGCCGGTTTTGACCTAAGTGAGCTACTGCGACAGGAGCGCCCATGGGGATAGTCATAGGCCTGATATTTGCGCTGGGGTGTTTAAGCATTCTGGCCGCGTGCACTTCGGAACCTAATCCACGCCTAACGCGCCTAAACGAAGCCATGGAACGCAACTTGCGTCAAGCCGGGGTAGGTAAAACCTCGCCAGCTGCTTTTAGTGCAGGCTGCCTGGTGGGGGCGCTGGTGGTGGGCCTGGTCTTTTTAGGTGTCAGTGGAGCTTGGCCGATTGCTTTAGCATTTGCGCTAATCACCTTGATCATGCCGGTGGTTTGGATTAACTCCAGGGCTCGCAAACACCGCACTGAGCTGCGCACGCTGTGGCCAGACGCAATTGACACCCTGGTTTCTTCCATCCGGGCCGGGTTAAGCCTGCCCGAAGCCCTAGCTAACTTAGCTGAGCATGGCCCGGTACAGCTACGCGGCGAATTTGCTGCCTTTGCGGTGGACTATGCGGTTTCCTCCAGCTTTGAAAACTCGCTGGAAGCTTTCAAGCGTCGCAGCGCAGACCCGGTAGCTGACCGCATTGCCCAAGCCCTGGCGCTGGCTCATGAGGTGGGTGGCAACGATCTTTACCAGGTACTACAGTCACTTTCGCAAATGCTGCGCGCTGATTTACATACGCGCGGCGAGCTGGAAGCGCGCCAATCTTGGACAGTTAACGGCGCTAAGGTGGCCGTGGCTGCGCCCTGGATTGTGCTGTTGCTTCTTTCCACTAAACCTAGTGCCGCCAGTGCCTACGCCACCCGCCAAGGTGCCCTGGTGCTACTGATTGGGGCGCTTACCTGCGCGGGAGCCTACTGGCTGATGCTGCGCCTGGGGCGTTTGCATGAAGAACAGCGGGTGCGGTGATGATGCGACAAGTAACTGCACTGGGTTTTGTTATCTGCGCCTTGGGTTCTAGCGGGGTGTGGCTGATTTACCGCGCCCTTTTCCCTTCCCCACCTACTTTGGCTAGCCGCGTGGAACCCTATGTGCATCTGCGTAAACGTAGTGCTAGCGCGGAAAACTCGCGTTCTTTCAGTTCCTTTATGGGGGCCCTGGTGGCGCAGTTGGGGCGGGCCGTAGAAAATACTGGTTCCTCCTCTGGTTCGGTGCGTCGTCGGCTAAACCGCATTAACAGCCCCCTGAGCGTGGAGGATTTCCGCCTGCAACAGCTGGCCTGCGCTGTGGCCGCGCTGGTAGCCACCATCACCTTTGGGGTGGGGGTGAGCCGTTTCACCCATGTGGCCCCGCTGGGGGTAGTGGTGTTGGCGTTGATCGCAGCGGTTGTGGGACTGTCTGCGCGCGACTGGTATCTGAGTGTTAAGGTGCGCCGCTACCAAAAGCAGCTGGTGGATCAGTTGCCTGACACGGTAGAGCTGTTGGCCCTGGCGGTGGGGGCGGGGCTGAGCCCGCAAAACGCGATTGAGCGCGTATGTATGCAGTCCAGCGGGCCTATGCATGACCAGCTGCAAGCCACCTTGTCGCAGATGCGTGCCGGTAGCCGCTTAGCTGTGGCCCTGGAGGATCTGTCTGAACGCAATCAGTTGCCGGCCCTAAGCCGCTTTTGCCAGGCCATGATTGTGGCTATTGAACGCGGCACGCCTATGGCTGAGGTGTTGCGCGCCCAAGCCTATGACGCGCGTGAAGCTGCCCGCCGTGCCTTGATGGAGGAGGGTGGGCGTAAAGAGATCGCCCAAATGGTGCCGGTGGTTTTCCTAGTGCTGCCGGTAACGGTGGTGTTTGCGCTCTACCCGGGATTGGCGGTGTTGCACTTTAAGCTGTGAAATTTACGCCCGTCTCAAGGCGGGGCGGGCGCACCCATAAAGAAATTCAAAGGAGAATGACTGATGAAAAACATGGTGGTTAAGGCTGCCTCAAAGCTGCGCGCGCTGCGTGGGGCCGTTGGCTCCCAGCGCGGTGATGTGCCCGGATGGGTGCTGGTCACCTTGATGAGCGCCGGTTTGGTGGTGGCGTTGTGGACTGTTGCCGGCAAGGTACTTGTGGAAGTGTTCAACAATGCCATCTCTAAAGTCGCTGGCATGGGTTAACGACCAGCTGCGCCAGGTTTTCGGGCTACATCTGGTTTCCCAGGCGTGCCAGGCTTTCCGGCTGCGCCAAGTGCGCACTAACCAGGCAGGCTCTAACCGGGTAGTGCACTCTAATCAGGCAGGCTCGGTGCTGGTGGAATGGTCGCTAGTGGCGGTGCTGGTCATGGCGGTAACTGCGGCCTTGCTACAGCTGACGCTTAGCCTGTACGTGCGCAATATTTTGGCCGACGCCGCCTCCGACGCCGCCCGTCACGCTGCGTTGGTGGGGGCCAGTGACGCTGAAGCCAATGCGCGCGTACAACAGCTATGCCACGGGGCTTTGCGTGCCAACTACCCGACTAAATCTGAGGTTTCTCACCTGCAACGCGGCTCAGTATCGCTGGTACAGGTGCAGGTCAGTGCCCCTTTACCGGTGATTGGCTTATGGTCTCCCACGGGTAGCGTGGTGGTGCGCGGCCATGCGGTTGACCAGCGTAGCTATCAGCGTTAGGGGCTCGCATGCGCAAGCTAGATTTTCAACGCGGCAGTGCCACAGTGGAATTTATTGGTTGGACCGCCATAATCGTGATCCCACTGGTGTATTTCATTATTTACCTGTCGTATCTGCAGGCCACGGCGCTGGCTTTAGAGTCGGCGGTGCAGGCAGCTGGTCAGGTGGCTATGCACGCGCGCACCCCGGAACAGGTTTCGCAGGCCTACACTGCCGCCCAACTGGCCTTGGATGATCAAGATGTGCAGGCTGATGCCCGCCAAGCCATGCACATTAGTTGCCTTAGCCCAGGTTGCGGCGATGGGCGCGTGAGCATTTCGATTAGCACCGAAGTGGCTCTGCCAGGAACTGGTAGGGCAGGTCAGGGCTTAGCTCCGGTGAGTTTAAGTGCTACTCGGCAGGTGCAGCTAGCTGATACACGCGGCTGGAAAGGGGGTAAATAATGCGCACTTTACACTGTCAAGTGCCCTCTCGAATGCGCCGGGCCTGTGCGAGCCAGTCTGGCAGCACCATGCTGCTAGGAATTGGGGTAGGGGCAGTGGTGTTGGCTTTGATCCTGATTTTGGCTACTGCCACTGCGATTTACCTTGACCTTAAACGCCTAACCTACCTGGCCGACAACTGCGTGGCCTTAGCGGCCCGTGAAGTTGGCAGTGAGGGTCAGTTAGATGCGCTTGCCGCCCAAAAAACAGCCAGCTCATGCGTGGCACAGCAAGGCAGTGACCCTAATGGACCTTTGGCTGGTTCGCGCCTTAGCTCAGTTAGTCTTAGCGGTTTAAGCGTGCAGGGAGACAAGGTGCAGGTGCAGCTTTCGGCCCGCACCAGCCCGGCCCTGATTCCTTGGGGGTTGCTGCCTGCCAGTGGCTTTAACCTGCACGCTAACGCCTCTTCTCACCTCAGTTTGCTTCAGTAAGGCTCGACGGCGCCCGGCCCTAAATAACCTGGCCGGCACGCATGCGTACCACCCGATCGCACTGGGCCGCCTCAGAGGAGTAGTGGGTGGAAATCAAAATCCCCACCCCTCTGGAGGCCAACTGACGCAGATACTGCCAAAGCCGCAGTCGGGCTAGCGGATCCATGCCGGAGGTAGGCTCATCCATAATCAGCAGCTGCGGAGCGTGCATAGTGGCGTTCATACAGGCCAACATGCGCCTAGTAGACAGTGGCAAGTTAGCTACTGGGTCGGCACCAAAACTGCTGGCCCACCGGCCCACCTGGGTGGGGACCTGGCACTGATACTGGCGCGCATTGAAAATCAAGTTTTCACTTGCGCTCAACGATGGCGCCAAACCCACAAACTGGGGCACGTACCCTAAAAGCTTGCGCGCCTGCAAGCTACCGGGGCGTTGGCCCAGCACGCTAACCTGGCCCGAAGAGGCTGCTTCGAGACCCAAAATAATGCGCATACTGGTGGATTTACCGGCGCCATTAGCGCCAATTAAACCCACAATTTCACCTGGCGAGACAGCAAAAGACACGCCTTTAAGAGCCTCAAAATCGCCAAAGCGTTTGCGCAGTTCCTGCACACTAATCAAATCCTGCGCTTTGGGGGAGGGGGCCGTTGCTGACTTGCCGCTGCCTGCCTGGGTTGAGCTGGCGGGCTGCGGGTGGGTTGAGCTGGCGTGCTGTGCGGGGGCTGAGTCGCTAGCCCCCGCTTGGCTTGATTGACCAAGCTCTGCGCTAAAACCTTGCCAATCGGAGCCGCTTTGGGCGCAAAGCTGCCAGGCAATACAGGCCCGCTCTAGCGGAGCGCTGCGCTGCCAGGGCTCGCCCAAGCTGGCCACGGTTTGCTCATCAAGCTGAGGAGCGCAGGCAATTAGCTGCTTAGCGGTGCCGGTGGCCATCACACGTGAGCCCAAAGTCAAAATAATTTGGCTAGAGTCTTCAGCCTCATCAATATAGGTGGTGGCCACTACCACCGTGGCGCCCCGGGCCGCTTCAGCCTTAATTAAAGCCAAAATAGCTGTACGTGAGTCAGGATCAACTCCGGTAGTGGGCTCATCTAGTACCAGCAGCTGCGGCTCAGCTAGGGCCGCCATAATCACGCCCAACTTTTTACGCATTCCCCCAGAGAGGTTACGGGCCAGACGGTCAGTGAAACGATCCAGGTCAGCTGCCTTTAACAGCTGCTGGGCGCGGGCGTCGTCGTAATGACCAAAAATTTTTGCCACAAAACGTAAGTTTTCGGCCACGCTCAAATTAGGCCAGGTACCCGAATCACTAGGCATATAGCCAATCTGGGTGGACTCGGGCAGGGCGCTGACCTTGCCTTGGGTGGGGCGACGACGGCGGTTAAGCAGCGCCAAGATCGCATCCTTAGCACTAGCGCCGTCGCCAATGATGCTGCTGACGCTAGCGGGAGCAAAAGTAAGGCAGGTACCTTCCAGGCCTAAGCAGCGCACATTTTCAAAACTAATCATGGCTAACCCCTTAAATGCTGCGCAGCGAACGAGCCAGGCGGGCCGTGGCCGCCCCGAAAAGTAGTACGCATTGCAGCGCCATAATGCTAAGCGGCAGCCACAGTTGCGCGGCGTCAGAACCGTTAAGCATCACCCCGCGCGAAACCTGCACAAACCAGGTCAGCGGCAGCAGATAACCGATGCAGCGCACCCAGGTAGCCATAGATTCCAGCGGGAAAACCAAGCCTGAAAGCAGTGTTTGGGGAATGATGGTCATAATCGCCATTTGCACCGCCTGCGCCGTGGTCTGCGAAACTGTGGAGATCAGCACTCCCAGCCCTAACACCACGCCCAGGAACAGCCCCCCGGCCAGCGCAAATAGCCACAGCTGTCCGTTGAAGGGAATATCGAACAGGTATACGCCGGCCAGCGCCACCGCGCTCATATCTATAATCGCCAGCATAAAGTAGGGCGAAATTTTGCCGGCAATAATTGAGCGGGCCTTAATCGGCATAACCGCCAGCTGCTCCAGGGTGCCGGCCTCGCGCTCACGCACCATGCCGATAGAGGTGATCAGCGTGCCGATAACCGCCATCACCAGGCCGATTAGACCAGGAATCATCACCCAAGAGGTTTTTAGATCAGGGTTGAACTCCACCTTGATCCAGTTGGTGTTAGGTTCCTGAGCCTGCTTGGCTAGGGCCTGCAGCTTTTGACTTTGCTCCTTAGCGGCTTGGGCGGCTTTAGCAGCTTGGGTGGGGTTAGTGCGTAGCCCCTGCGCGCTTTGCTGGGCTTGGGTGGCGGCGCTGGAAAGCTGTTTTAACTGGGCGCGCATGTCATTTGCCTGCATTTGCACCAGGTCAGCCTTGGCACTTTGGGCGGTAAAGAGTTTGGCGCCGTTTAAGTAGACATCCACCCGCTGGCTTAAGGTTCCCGCCTTGGCTTTGGGGATAACGACGACGTCGCCGCTGGGCGAGCGCAGTAGCTTTTGGGCTTGGGCGGGGGTGGCAGGGGCTGAAGTGTCGGCCACAAAGTTGAATTTGTCGGCTCCCGATAGGGATTTTAGATAGCTGACAGTTGAGCTGGCCTGGGGGCCTAGGACTTTGACGTTGATGTGGTCAACGGAGAAGTTGGCGGCGTAGCCGAACACTAGCAGCAGTAGCAGTGGCAGCATGATGATCATGGCTAGCGTGCGCCGGTCACGTTTGAGTTCTTGAAATTCCTTGATGAATAAGGCCCTCATGGTGTGTTCCTTTGATTGTGTCTGGTGTCCAGTAGGGCAACAGGCGCGGTATTTCATCGATTGATGAAAATATTAAGATATTTCATCAACTGTGGAAATACTTGCTCTGTAATGTGACGCGCTATACGGTAGAGACGTGACTTCAGCTGCTAACGCCGTCGGGGGAGCCAAACGTGGCCCGCGCAAGGGTGGGGTAGATAAAGAACAAATTTTGGCTGCCGCACGCGAAGAATTTGCGCTGCATGACTACAAAGGCACCACCATGCGCTCAGTGGCGCGCCGGGCCGGGTGTGATGCCAAGCTGATTCACTACTACTTTGGCTCCAAAGATGAACTGTTCGCTGAAGCTATCTCGCAGGTAATGGAATCGCTGCAGATTGCCCAGTGGTGGGTAAGTCAAGCCGAGGAAGGTGGGGGTGGGGGAACGCAGGTACTGCGCCAGCTGCTGAACTTTGTGGAAACTAATGAATCGGGGCCAGCTTATGTGGCCATGGTGCGCGCACTATCTTCTGACGAGCGGGTGCGACAAATGTTTCTAGACCGCATTACATTGCGCGTAGCTCTGCCAACATTTACCAGTTTGGGTTTAGATCAGGTGCCAGTGCGCATGAATCTAATTACCATCCAGCTTTTAGGCCTAATAAGTGTGCGCTACATCATGAAGTTTGAGCCTCTAGCCTCAATGCCAAGAGATGAAGTAGCTGCCCTGGTGGGGCCAACGTTAGATCGGTATATGTCTCCAGACCTATTTACTAAGTAATAAAACTGCCCTGCCAATATTTTGGCAGGGCAGGCATCAGCGGATGCTTTGAATAGATTTTAGGCGGCTACCGGCAGGTCAAGCTCGCTGTTGCGACGGCGCAGCTTTGCGGCCTGACGCTTGGCTAGCTGCTTCATGTAAGCGCGCTTAACGGTGATAACCGTGTATACGCCCACTGCCAGGAAGAACAGGTTGGCTACAGCCGAAGGCCAAGCGTTTACGTAGGCGCAGTTGATAATCAGCAAAATCGCACCCGACATGTTCAGAGCGTTGTACTTTAGGGAATCGCCGGCCCACACGCCGCGCGCCACTAGGAAGTAGGCGGCTACAAGAGCTAGGGAACCGATCCAGCCGATAACGGCGACGCTGATGTCAACAAGGGAAGTCACGCAGATATTTTTACGCGCTTTTAGAGTGAAGATCAATTAAATAAAAACGCATTGGGTATGTAGAATTACTTCATGCAGTTGGATCCGCGACGCATGGCTATTCTGCTGGCTGTATATCGTAACGGTGGAATTGTGGCCGCCTCCGATACTTTGCGCATTTCCCCCAGTGCTATTTCGCAGCAGATCAGACTATTAGAGAAAGAAGCCGGGGTGCAGCTGCTAGAGCGCACGCCCCGGGGTGCACAATTAACCAGTGCCGGCCGACTGTTAACTGATGCCGCAGAACGTATAGAGGCTGAAATCACAGGGGCGCAGCGTGAGTTGTTAGCCTCCAGTGGCCAAAGCGTAACTGGTATGGTGCGGGTGGGCTCATTCCAAACCGGTATTTTGGCGCTGCTACTGCCGGTACGTGAACAAATCAGCCAGCTGCATCCAGGTATTGAACTACGCATTTACGAGCTTGATGATGCAGTCTCCCGCCGGCGCCTGCGCAGCGGTGAGCTAGACATGATGCTACTAGAGGCAGATGAATCAATTACTTTCACCCCCACCCGCTCCACCAAAGATATCCCGCTAACCTCAGACCCCTGGGTGCTGGCAGTGCCCCCACACCAGCCCGTGCCGACCTCACTTAGTGAGCTAACTAAACTCAACTGGCTGGATATGGATATTTCGACGGCGGGCGGCGCAGCCATGCGGCGCCTAGAGGGGGCCCTGGGTCATCGCTTTAACTCCACCCATGAAATCAACGACTACTCCACTGGGCTAACCATGGTGGCGCAAGGCTTGGGCTACTGCCTGGTACCCCATCTGGCTCTAGGTAGTTTCCCTGCACCTGCCGGAGTTGTCCTACACCACCTAACTGGACTAGGCGGACGCAAAGTGGTGCTGCGCCATCGGGCCACCCGCCTAGAACCAGACGCCGCCGCCAGTGAAGTAATCCGCCTACTAACGGCGAAAGGACACTGACGACGGCGCCTAAAGCTAGGCTCAGTGGGTTTTGATCAGGAAGTGGCTACAGCGCCAGTAAGCACCAGCACCACAATCACCGCACCCAAAATCACGCGGTAGATCAGGAATGAGGTGAACTTGTTGGAGGAGACGAACTTGAGTAGCCAGGCGATAGTGGCATAAGCGACGATGCCTGAAACCACGGTACCCAAAATGGTGGGGCCCCAACCAATGTCAGAAGAGATATCTTCACTGGCGGTAACGGCCTCCAGTAAACCTGCGGCCACCAGTGCCGGAATACCCATGAAGAAAGACAGACGAGTAGCAGTTACGCGGTCAAAGCCACGGAACAAGCCCGCGCTGATGGTGGCGCCAGAGCGAGAAATACCCGGGAAAATCGGGGCCAAAGCCTGGAACAGACCAATGATCAGCGCGTCCATAATGGTCACCTGGCTCATAGAACGGTCCAGGTTCTTCTTACGGTCAGCCAGCCACATCACCAGTGACCACACCACTAGCGCGGCGGCAATAATCCACAGGCTACGCGAAGTGGTTTCAATAAAGTTCTTCAGTGCCAAGCCCAGCACAGCCACCGGGATGGAGCCCACAATAATGCCCCAACCCAGGGTGTAGTCGGGGTCAGTGCGGTGCTCCTTGTTGCGCAGGCCGCGAATCCAGGCCGTAGCAATGCGTACGATGTCAGACCAGAAATAAACTACGGCAGCGAGGATCGCGCCAATCTGGATGATAGCGGTAAACGCGGTCATACCAGCAGAGTTGATCTGGTAGCCCAGCAGTTTTTCCACGATGTTGAGGTGTCCGGTGGAAGACACCGGTAGGAATTCGGTGATGCCCTCAATCACGCCTAGGATGATGGCGTCGATCCAGTTCATGTAAAGGTCCCTCTGGTCAGATAAATATTTGCTTAGGTAACTCTAGCGTGCTTCCAGCGTTATAGCCGTGGCCTTGATAACTGCAAACAGACTAGTGCCCACCTGGATGCCTAATTCTGCAATGGCGGCGGCGGTTAGGCGGGTGCGTAAACGCTGCCCATCAGCTAGGCGCAAGGACAAACTTACTACCGCGCCGTCGCCATCCAAACTGCTAACGCTCACCGGGATAACGTTACGCGGCGAACCTTTAGGTTGTTGCGGGTAAAGCGCAATAGCGTCGGAGTTAATAAGTGCAACCGCCTTGGCGCCCACCTGCCAGGCTGGTTCGTCGGCATTGGCTTGGGGCCACTGGGCCAGGCGCAGACTCAGACCCTGGCCAAGCTTGAGCTGCGGGGTGGACTCGTCCCCAGCCAAAGTGCCGTTTAGCAGGCTGGCCCCCGTTAGGCTGGCAACAAACTCGGTGCTGGGGGTGGAAAGGATCTCGGTGGTAGGGCCTTGGGTGATCAGTTTCCCGGCGTCCATGACGGCGACGGCGTCACTCAGGGAGGCAATATCTACCAGGTCGTGGCTGACCATCACCACAGTGATAGCACGGGTACGGGTGCGCTCGCGTATCCGCGCGCGCAGCTGGGAGCGGGCCTGCACATCCAGGGCCGCCATGGGTTCATCGAGCACCAGCACTTGGGGGCTGGTGGCCAGGGCGCGGGCTAAGGCCACTCGGGCGGCCTGACCACCTGAAAGCTCGCCGCCTTGACGGTAAGCCAAGTAGCTGGCTCCCACTGCGTGCAGCTCCTGCCAGGCGCGTTGGCGGGCACGACGGCGTCCTTGGCCCTGGCAACGCGGACCAAAAGCCACATTGTCTAGCACACTCATATGGGTGAAAATCCCAGGGTTTTGCGCCAACAGTGCCACAGGACGTTTACCGGGGGAGACGAAACTGCCGTGCCAGCCGGGCTCATCAAGGGTTTTGTCAGCAATTTTTAGATACCCCTGAGTGCGTAGCAGGCCGGCAATCATTAAACACAGGGTGGATTTACCACAGCCATTAGGGCCAATCAGAGTTAGGAACTGGCCGGGGCTAACCTCTAGGCGGGCATTATCAATTGATCGCTCAGGCAGCTTAGCCACCAGCTCAAGCTTGGAGCCAGGGGCGGCGGGGGCTGCTAGCTGGCTTGGCTTAGTGCTAACGGCGCCAGCTTCATCAATCTTTTTGAATAGCTGACGCTCAGCCCAGGTGTGCAGGCGGTAAATCCAGCCGCCAGGCAGCGCCGTCAAGCCCACCACCAGGGCGGAAGTAACCACCAGTACCACCGCCAGGGCCATGGCAGTATCCGCATCCGATTCTCGCTCTAAATAAATAGCTAGCGGCATAGTGCGGGTAGTGCCCTCTAGCGAGCCCGCAAAAGTTAGCGTAGCCCCAAACTCACCTAGCGCGCGTCCCAGCGCCAAGGCGGTGCCGCGCGCCAAAGCTGGAGCCACCAAAGGCAAAGTGATACGCATTAGCACCGTTAAAGAGCCTGCCCCCAAGGTGCGGGCCATGCGTTCAGCCTGACGCTCACGGCTGCGTAAAGCCGCTTCCAAAGTGACCACCAAAAACGGCATGGACACAAACACCTGGGCTAAAACCACCGCCGTCGTCGAAAATGCGATAGAAATCCCGGCCTCTTGCAAGCTAGGGCCAAGCCAACCCCGGCGCCCGAAAGTAGCCAGCAACGCAATACCGGCCACAACCGGGGGCATAGTCATAGGCAGCACCACCACAATGCGGGCCAAACCCACTCCCGGCCACTGGTGCGCTAAAGCCAGCGCCAAAGGTACCCCCAAAATCAGGCTGACCAGGGTGGATATTAGGGCGGTGCGCAGGCTAAGCCACAGTGCGATTTGGGCACTTTCACCGCCCAAAAGGGTAGAAATTTGCCCCCAGGGTACGCGCAGCCCCACTCCGATAAGCGGCGTCACAATCGCTAAAGCGGCAATTATGCCTAAGACACGTACGCTCAGCGGAAGGGAGGACAAAGAATTATCGCTTGGGCTGCGCATAGTGGTGTTTACCAGGTTTTAAATGGCCTGAACCGGGCCTTATTTGGTGGCGGGCGCGCCGAAGCCGGCCTTAGCCAAAATAGCCTGACCGTCCTTGGAGTTGACGTAGTCGATGAAGATCTTGGCGTCCTTGTTGTTAGCGGCAGACTTGGTGGGGGCGATCAGGTAGTGGTTGACCACGCCGTGAGAGTCGATCTTGATGGTTTCAACCTTGTCGCCGCTGGCCTTAGCGTCGGTGGTGTAAACCAGGCCGGCGTCAGCCTCACCGGTTTCCACCTTGGTGCGTACGTCAGTTACCTTCTGCTCTTCGGAGACAGGCTTGAGGGTGATACCGGTGGCTTTGGACAGCTTGAGCGTGGCCGCACCACAAGGCACGGCCGGGGCGCAGATAACCAGCTTGGCGTTATTTAGGGAAGCGTCCAGGCCGGTTACTTTAGCGGGGTTGCCCTTGGGAACAATTAGGGTTAGCACGTTGGTGGCAAACTCGGTGGGGGTGCCCACCACACCTGCCTTGACGGCGTCGTTCATGGTGGACTTATTGGCGGTGGCCAGCACCTGGGCATCGGCGCCATTGCTGAGCTGGGAAACTAGATCCTGGCTGCCTAGGAAGGAGAACTTAACCTTCAGACCCGGGTTAGCGGCCTCCACCTTCTTACCAATCTCGGTGTAGGTGCCTTTCAGTGAAGCAGCCGCAAATACGGTGATAGTGCGCTCACTAGCGGCGCTGGTGCTGGCAGAAGAGCTGGGGGCGCTAGCGCCAGAGCAGGCGGCTAGGGCGACGGCGGCAGTAGCCGCCAGAACTGCACTGGCAACTTTACGCAGCGATGCGAACATATCTAACTCCTTGACACAAAGCGGGCCGATAAAAACGGCTCCACTAGGGATAATAGCGTTTTTATCGGCCCGCTAGGGCTTTGGTTAGGGGTGAGGCCCTAACTGTATGGATGGCGGCGCACCCTAGGCGCCCTGGCCTGAGGCTCAGACGCCCGGGGCTATAGCCTAGGCGCCCTGGGAGGGAGCCTCAGTGGCAAACCCAGGCTTGGAGGCGTTGCCAGTGCCCTGAGTGTGTACCGGCTGCCAGCCGCGACGTACCGGGTCAGCCTGGATTGCAGGCTTACGTGAACGGTAAATCACGTAGGGGCGGTTCACATAGCCCACCGGGGCGCTAACCACGTGCACCAGGCGAGTAAATGGCCAGATTGCAAACAGCAGCAGACCGGCAATTACGTGCAGCTTGAAAGACATGGGCACATCAGCCATCAGCTCTGGCTTAGGCTGCAGCACGAAAATTGAGCGCAGCCAGGGGCTAATGGTTTCACGGTAGTCATAGCCCCCGTGCGGCCCAAACAGCTGGGTGGTGACGGTGGCGTAAGCACCCAAACCAATCGGCAGCAGCAGCAGCACGTACATGATCTTGTCGTTAAGGGTGGTGGCCGCGCGCACGCTACCAACCACGAAACGACGGTAAAGCAGACCAACTAGGCCCACAATGGTCATTGCGCCTGCCAGTGAACCCATGCTGACAGCACCCAGGTGGTATAGGTGCTCGGGCACACCCACCGCTTCAGTCCAGCTCTTGGGAATCAGCAAACCAACAATGTGGCCCGCAGCTACAAACAAGATACCGAAGTGAAACAGTGGGGAAGACCAGCGCAAGATCGCTGATTCATTCCACTGGCTAGAGCGTGAAGTCCAGCCGTACTGGTCTTTCTTATAGCGCCAAATTAGGCCGCTAATGAGCAGCGCAAAAGCGACGTAGGGTAGGACCACCCACGCCAGTAATGCGGATGTAGACATGTTCTCCTCTTTTCGGGCGTGGATTTAGACCTGCACGGCGTCCACAGTGGGCGCCTCATTTTGGGCTGCAAGCCTGGGGGCAGTGGTTGGGAAGGGCAAAATATTGGTTACCCCCACGGTTTCGGTAGGCGGCCCGGCGTGAATCAAGGCCGCCACCCGTGCGGCAGTAGCTTCATCCACCGGCGCCAAGGTGGCGCTTAGGGCCTCAATAATTGCCGCATAGGGGCTGTGGTAGCTGCGCAGTGCCCGCAAAAGCACCTCAATGCCTTCACGGTGACTGCCCAGCAAAATAGCGGCGATTTCGTCGTCGCTACGAGCCGACAGCTCCAGCACTAAAGGCAGGTAATCTGGCAGCTCATCGCTGGTTTGCTCCCAGCCGGCGCCGGCTAGGGCCTGTTTAAAGGCCAGCAGCGCGGCGCCCCGGTGACGGGTGTCGCCCACAGCGTAGTAGCTCAGGTACAGGCAGCAGCGACGACGGCGGTCGAAAGTTTCCACATAGTGCTCAGCTAGGGCGCGTTGACCTAGCTGGGTGGCTGAGGCCAAAAACCGCTCCAGCGGGCCGGCTACCTGCTCAGGTAGCTCGGCCAACGCATCACGGCAGGCCTGCAGGCGCTGGGGAAAACTCTCATCTGGATAGTCCAACAGCAGCGAACACACCATATGGGCGGTGCGCCGCTGAGTGTCGCTTAGCCCCAAGGTGCCTACGGCGGCAGGACTCATCGGCGTGCTCCGGTGGTGGCCGGGTTGCCGGGTCCACTTGAGCCGGCGGTGCGACGTGAACGCACGCTAGGTAGCGGCAAGGACACGCGTCCACTGCGACGCACATCGGCGCCGTGGAAGCCGCTCACATCGGTGCAGCCGCTAGCGCAGGCACTGGGGGCGCCTTCACCAAGCAGCGCGGCGACGTCGTCGCCCATAGCCTCCATGCCGCGAGGTACCTCAGGGCGGGTGGTGGGCACTACGAAACGGTCGTCATACTTGGCGATAGCCAGCAGACGGTACATGCGCTCCAGGGCCTGAGCATCCATACCCACACTGGCGGCAATCTGCGGGTCAGGTTCCTGACCCAGGTTGCGGGCGCGCATATGTGAACGCATAGCGGCCAGGCGGCGCAGCGTACGCTCAATCAGGTTCACGTCACCGGCGGTAAACAGGCCCGCCAGGTACTCCATAGGAATACGCATGTCGGCCACGGCGCTTAGCAGCACGCGGTGATCTTCAGCGTCAAAACCGGCGTTAGCCACCTCATCAACCACCGGGCTGAGCGGGGGCACATACCAAACCATGGGCATGGTGCGGTATTCGGGGTGGATCGGCAAAGCCACCTCATAGGTGTTGATCAGATCCCAGATGGGGGAGGACTTAGCCGCCTCAATCCAGGTGTCCGCAATGCCGCTGGCACGGGCGCCAGCCACCACCTGCGGGTCACGCGGGTCGAGCATGATTGAACGCTGCGCCATGTACAGATCCTGGGGGTCTTCCACCGCAGCGGCCTGAGATACACGGTCGGCGTCGTAGAAGATAACACCCAGGTAGCGCAGGCGCCCCACGCAGGTTTCCGAGCAGATCGTGGGCTGACCGGCCTCCAGACGCGGATAGCACAGGGTGCACTTCTCAGCCTTACCGCTGGAGTGGTTGAAGTACACCTTCTTGTAAGGGCAGGCAGACACGCACATACGCCAACCACGGCAAGCATCCTGATCTACCAGCACAATGCCGTCCTCAGTGCGCTTATACATGGCACCCGAGGGGCAAGCAGACACGCAGGTGGGGTTGAGGCAGTGCTCGCAGATACGCGGCAGGTAGAACATGAAGGTGGACTCAATGTCTTTCTTCACGCTCAGGTTCATCTGCGACAAGATCGGGTCTTGATCCAGGGTTTCCATTGAGCCGCCCAGGTTGTCATCCCAGTTGGGACCCCACTCAGGCTGGTTAATGTAGCGCCCATCTAGCTGGCTCTTGGCGCGCGCCACCGGAATGGCGGGCGAGTCCTTGGGGGCCGAGAGCAGACGGTCATACTCATAGGTCCAGGGCTCGTAGTAGTCCTCAACCGTGGGCATCTGCGGGTTGGCGAAAATATTGGCTAGGCGACGCAAACGCCCACCTGAGCGGGGCACCAGCTTGCCGTTCTTGGTGCGCTTCCAGCCGCCCTGCCACTTGTCCTGGTCCTCCCAGCCGCGCGGGTAGCCCACGCCTGGGCGGGTTTCAACATCGTTGAACCACATGTATTCGGTGCCTTCACGGTTAGTCCAGGCCTGCTTACAGGTCACTGAACAGGTGTGGCAGCCGATACATTTGTCGAGGTTCATCACCATGCAAATTTGAGCCATTACGCGCATCAGAAAGTTACCTCCTGGTTACGACGACGGCGAATCACGGTGACTTCGTCGCGCTGGTTTCCGGTGGGGCCAATGTAGTTGAAGGCATAGCTCATTTGCGCATGTCCACCCGCGAAGTGAGTGGGCTTGAGGAAGATACGCGTGAGCGAGTTGTGCGTGCCTCCACGCTTACCGCTGGTTTCTGTCAGCGGAGTGTTGATTTGGCGGTCCTGGGCGTGGTGCATGAACACCGTGCCCTCGGGGATACGGTGGGAGACCACCGCACGCGCCGCCACGATACCGTTACGGTTGACTGCCTCAATCCAGTCATTGTCCTTGACACCGATCTTTTCCGCGTCAGCGGGGCTCATCCACACGGTTTGGCCACCGCGTCCCAGCGTGAGCATGTGCAGGTTGTCGTAGTACTGGGAGTGGATCGCCCACTTGTTGTGCGGGGTCAGGTAGCGTACGGCCACCTGCGCACTGCCGTTAGCGTCGGTGGTTACCTGGCCCAGCTCAGGCTCACCAGCCAGGGCCGCCAGGTCTAGCGGAGGCCGGAAGATCGGCAGGGACTCACCCAGGTCACGCATCCAGTCATGCTCCACGTAGTAGTGCATACGGCCAGTTAGCGTGTGCCAGGGCTTGGCGCGCTCAACGTTAACCACGAAGGCGCTGTAGCGTCGTCCACCATGCTCCGAACCGGACCACTCCGGGGAGGTGATTACCGACTGGGGCTGCTGGATAGTGTCAGCGTAGGTAATGTGACGGTCCTCAGAGCCCTCGGATAGGTCCCAAGACTTAACGCCGGTACGTTCAGACAGCTTGCGCCAGCCGTCAGTGGCGACGGCGCCGTTAGTGGTGCCCGAAAGGGTAAGTACCATCTCAGCTGCCTTCACCGCAGTGTCGACCAACGGGCGCCCGGCCTGCGGGCCGCTGGGTGCCACGCCGTTCTTGTGGGCCAGGTACTCCATGCCGTTACCGGCGGCGCTTAGCGGCACACCCTTAAGGGGCATACCAGCCTTTTCAACCAGCGGGCCGACCGTGTTGAACTTGTCGATGATCTGCGTGTAGTCACGCTCAATCGGCACCAGCTTGGGCATGGTTACGCCCGGGATCCACTGCTTAGGCAGGTTTTCAACACTGCCGTGAGGCATGGTCAGCTCATCTGGCGTGTCGTGCATCAGCGGCGCAGCCACAATATCGGTCTGTGTGCCCAGGTACTTGACTGCCATCTGGGAAACCAGCTGCGCCAGGGACTGGAACACCTGGAAGTCAGTGCGTGCCTCCCAGGGCGGATTGATAGCTGCGTTGAAGGAGTGAATATAGGGGTGCATGTCCGTAGAGGACAGGTCTTCCTTCTCATACCAGGTAGCTGCCGGCAGTACGACGTCGGAGTGCAAGGTGGTGGAGGTGTTACGGAAGTCCGCAGTCCACATCAGATCCAGCTTGCCCGTAGCCGCCTGCTCGTCCCACTGCATGGTCTTGGGACGCAAGTTCTCCGGGGTTTCGTCAATGTTTACGTCATTGCCGGTACCAAGCATGTGACGCAGGAAGAACTCGGTGCCCTTAGCGGAAGAACCCAGCAGGTTGGTGCGCCAGTTAGCCAGAATGCGCGGGAAGTTCTCAGGGCGAGAAGGGGCTTCGCAAGCAAAATGCAGCTTGCCAGCCTCAAGCTCACGCACGATGTATTCCTTAACATCCATGCCCTCTTCACGTGCCTGCTGCGCCAGGAGCAGCGGGTTACGGTCAAAGGTGGGGTAGGAGGGCATCCAGCCGCGCTTCATGGATTCCACCATGAAGTCCGCGTTGGACTTACCCACCATAGAGCCGGGGTGCACCGGGGAGGCGATGCGGTCAGCCTGAGTGCGGTCATAGCGCCACTGCTCAGTGGTTAGGTACCAAAAAGCGGTGGTGATCATTTGACGGGCCGGACGCTGCCAGTCCAAGGCGAAAGCAAACTGGCTCCAACCCGCAATCGGACGCACCTTTTCCTGACCCACATAGTGGGCCCAGCCACCACCGTTAACACCCTGAGTGGCACACATGGAGGTCAGCGCCAAAATGGTGCGGTAGATAGCGTCAGCGTGGAAGTAGTGGTTAATGCCCGCACCCATAACAATCATGGAGCGGCCCTTAGATTCAATGGCGTTAGTGGCAAAGTCACGAGCTACACGAATCAGGGCGTTAGCGTTAAGACCACTCATCTCCTGCGCCCAAGCCGGGGTAGCCGGCACGGAAGAGTCCTCATAGCCGCTAGGCCACTGGCCCGGCAGGCCTTCACGCTCAACCGCATACTGGGCTAGCAGCAGGTCATAAACAGTAGTGACCAGGGTGTCACCCACACGCAAGGTGGGCACACCATAGTTGACCACGCCGCCACCAGCCGTGCCCGTGGGGGTGGTGGAGCTGGGCAGGTCAAAACGCGGCAGGCTAACCAACTGGGGCTTCCAGTTGGCCACATCCATGGCGCTCATAACCGGGTCTACACCCTCAAGCTTGAGGTTCCACTTGCCCTTACCGCCAGGACCAAAACGGTCAGCCAAGGTACCGCCCGGGTCAGCCGGGCCACGCTTAGCATCCCACACCAAGGTGCGGTAGTCAGGGTTTTCCAGCTTAGCTAGGTGCTCATAACCAGGCAGATCCTTAACATCTGCGGCGGTTAGGAACTGGCCGGGCACATACCCCTGCTCAGTCTTTTCCAGCTTGATCAAGAAAGGAGAGTCAGTGTGGCGACGCATGTAGTCAAGGAAGAACGGCTCACGGCGAGCCACGTGGAATTCCTTGAGGATTACGTGACCCATAGCCTGAGCCACGGCGCCGTCGGTACCGGGAGCAACCTTTAGCCACTGGTCAGCGAACTTAGTGTTGTCCGCATAGTCGGGGGAAACCGCAATTACCTTCTGGCCGTGGTAGCGGGCCTCGGCCATAAAGTGCGCGTCAGGGGTACGCGTCAGCGGAATATTAGAACCCCACATGATCAGGTACTGAGAGTTGTACCAGTCACCGGATTCGGGCACATCCGTCTGGTCACCAAACACCTGCGGGCTGGCCGGCGGCAGGTCCGCATACCAGTCATAGAAGGAAAGCATGGTGGCACCAATTAGCTCGTGGAAACGCGAGCCAGCGCCGTAGGAAATCATCGACATAGCCGGGATAACCGAGAAACCGGCAATACGGTCCGGGCCCCACTGGCGGATAGTGTGCACATGCGCAGCAGCGATTAGCTCCAGAGCCTCATCCCAGCTCACGCGCACCATGCCACCGCGACCACGGGCGCTCTTATAAGCGCTGGCAATGGCCGGATCGCTAACTACCTGCTCCCAGGCGGCGACGGCGTCGCCATTGCAACGCTGCTTAGCCTCACGGTAAGGGTCCAGCAGCGCTGAGCGAATGTAGGGGTAACGGATACGAGTGGGCGAGTAGGTGTACCAGGAGAAAGCCGCCCCACGCGGACAGCCGCGCGGCTCATACTCTGGCATATCGGGGCCGGTGGTGGGGTAGTCGGTAGCCTGCTGCTCCCAGGTAATGATCCCGTCAGAGACCATTACTTCCCACGAACACGAACCGGTGCAGTTAACCCCGTGCGTGGAGCGCACAACTTTGTCGTGCTTCCAGCGCTCGCGGTAGAACACATCCGCGTCGCGTCCACCGGTTAGAAATAGGCGGCGTGCGTCGTCGCTAACCTGGCCTTTACGCAGGTAGCCACCCATTTTTAGCAGGCCAGGCAGGGACTCAGTGTCCGGTGCCTTGCTGGCTGAATCGGTCATGGTTAATTCCTTCAAATTTTCCTGACGCCGGCTGTAGCTGGCGTGAGTTGGTCTTAGAAACGGCCGAGGCCGCGCTTGGGATCAGCCCGGGAAGGGGGCACCCTTACGGGCGTACTGGCGCCAGCACAGAGCCGAGGCGAGTACGCAGAACACGGCGCAGGCCAGGAAGAAGACCCAGGGGGCGACGGCGGTTAGGGCCATACCAATCAGGAAGGGGCCTAGCGAAGCGATGGCAGAGGTGAAGCCGATGGCGCCACCAGCCTGACGGGCCGGCATGATCATGGGCATCTGCTTGAAGGTACCGGCGTTACCGAAACCAGAGAACAGGAACATGGTCAGCATCAGGCCCAGGAACAGGTAGAAGTCGTTCCAGCCGGTGGGGTTGTAAAGCACCCAGGCGGTAGCGGCCAGGGTTACGGCCATGCCGACGCCGGAAATGAAGGTCCAGATGGCCCCGCCCATACGGTCACAGAAGGGACCCCAGGACATGCGGATAAGTGAACCGATTAGCGGGCCTAGGAAGGCGAAGGTTGCACCCAGTACAGGCAGGCCCAGCGAGGAGGCGCGCCCGAACTGGTTGTTGATTAGCAGACCAAATACGGCAGAGAAACCTGAGAACAGACCGAAGGTCATCACGTAGAGGATGGTCATGTACCAGGTGTTGGGGTTGGAGAAGATGTCTAGCTGCTGCTTGATGTTGGCCTTTACAGGCACGTCACGCAGGTAGATGAAAGCCAGGGCGGCGGCAACCAAGCACCAGGGCACAAAGAAGATAGCAGCGTTGTAAACCCAAATGTGCTCACCGGTGTGGGTGCGCTGGGGAGCCATCCAGGTAAGACCAAACAGCCCAAAGCCCATCAGGATCGGGCCTACCAGCTGGATGATGCTCATACCCAGGTTACCCAGGCCACCTTGCAAGCCCAGAGCGGTGCCAGATAGGCGCTTGGGGAAGAAGTAACCGGTAGAAGACATGTAACCGGAGAAGGCGCCACCACCAATACCGCAGGCAAAAGCCAGGGCTAGCAGCACCCAGTAGGGGGTCTGGTTGCTTTGCACGGCGAAGAACCAGCCCAGCATGGGCAGGGCGCATAGCAGAGAGGTCAGACCTACCAGCTTGCGGGTACCAATTAGCGGCGGCAGGAACATGTAAACCAGGCGCAGCAGACCACAAGAAAGTCCCGGCAGGGCGGTTAGCCAGTAAAGCTGGGACTTGCTTAGGTGGAAGCCTAGAAGGGTTAGTTTCGGAGCGATAGCGCTGGGTAGGAACCAGACGCAGAAAGCTAGGATCAATGAGTAAGTGGTGATGGCGAGGGTGCGCCAAGCAATGGATGAACTCCATTTATTGGGGTCTTGGGGGTCCCAACCTTTAAGGGTGGTACCGGTAACTTCCAATTCGGACACGGATACTCCTGCGTTCGTTGCTACTAGTCCCTGTAATTGATTCGGATTTTAACGGGCTAATTAAAACGGGCGGTATAGGCACCTTAAAACCGCATAAAATCAAGGAAAACTGCGAGGCTTAAGCGGCGAGCGTGTCCGAGTTACGTCACACTGGTGTGGCGAAAATAGGTCCTGGGTCACCTTTTGTCTGTATCTAGTCTGAGTGTGGGCTTAAGCTGAGTGCATGGAACCGATTAAGCAAAAGGGCTTTCACAAGCTCCCCGAGCCGGTAAAAGGCGCGGTAATTACTGTTTCTGATCGTTGCTATGCGGGCACGCGCGAGGATGCTTCAGGCCCCTTGGCCGCCAAACTGCTGGCTGACTATGACGTGATCGTTGATGAAGTAAAGCTGATTCCTGACGGCATTGAGGAAGTCACCCAGGCTTTACGTGAGGCGATTGCAGCTGGGGCGCGGGTAATTCTTACTACCGGGGGTACTGGGGTAACTCCGCGCGACTTGACCCCGGAAGGCACAGCCCCGCTGCTGGCAGTGCGTTTGGATGGGCTAGCTGAGCAGGTGCGCGCCTATGGGCTAGCGAAAACTCCGCTAGCTAGTTTGTCTCGCGGCCTGGTGGGGGTTACTTCCCGTGAGGCCGACGGCGTCCTGATTGTTAACGCTCCCGGCTCGCGTGGCGGGGTTAAGGACACTGTGGAAGTTATTGGTCCGCTAGTGCCGCATGTGCTTGAGCAGCTAGGCGGTGGCGACCACTAAGCGGCGACCACTAAAGCTGGCTATAGCGGCTAAAGCTGAGCTGCGAAATTTTCCACGTCACCTAGGGTATCTAGGTCTGTGGCCAGCCAGGTAATTGGGCAGGTAGTTAGGTCAAGGCCGGCCAGGGCACGTTTGACGCTGATGTCACGTAGTCCCTGGCCGCCCGGGGCGACGGCGTCGCGTAGTTTCTCGGTGCGGTACAGCCCCACCAATAGCTGCCTATACCCCTCGTGGTAGGCCACGGCGCCGTCGTGAATTAAAGCGCCAGCTAGAGTCGGCAGGCAGCGGGCGGCCAGGGGAGCGTCGCAGCTTAGTAGCAACGTCAGCTCCTTGGTGGGGCGCAAACAGGCTAAACCTGCCGCAATCCCGGCCACCGGCCCGCCCAGAGGTGGGTCTTCTAAGCTGCGCTGCACACCGGGTGGTAGCTGTACGCTGGGTGGGGCCACCACGGTTACGCTAGTGATCTGCTGGGCGGCTAGATCATCAAGTAGGTAATCGAGCATACGCTTGCCCTTGATGGGCACGTCCGCCTTAGAAATTCCGCCCATGCGTCTGGCGGTACCGCCAGCCAAAATCACTGCCTGCACTCGGGGTGCCAAATCAGGGTTAGCTGAAGCAAGGCCCGCCGCTGAAACTGGGCTAGCTGTTGCAGCAGGCCAAGTAGCAGAGCTGGCTACTAATGGCGACAAGGAAGCCGAACCTGACAATGTCTAGCTTTCCTGGGTGGCAGGGGCGTTTAGGTCTGCGCGGGTCCAGGTGCCTGAGCGGCCCCCGGATTTAGCGGTGATATAGGCGTAGTCGATGGCAGCTGAGCGATCCACGCCCTTAACCATATCCACCACGGCCAACGCCGCCACAGTCACCGCCGTAAGCGCCTCCATCTCCACCCCGGTGCGGTCAGCGGTGCGCACGGTAGCTTTTAGCAGCACCCCGGCGTCGGTGATTTGCGGGTCCACGCTAGCTCCATGCACCCCAATCACATGGGCCAGAGGTAGCAGTTCAGGCACCTTTTTAGTGGCGGCAATACCGGCAATGCGGGCCACCGCCAACACGTCCCCCTTGGGTACGCGCCCCTCGCGCAGAGCCGCAACCACCTGCGGCGAGCAGGTAACTAAAGCCTCGGCGCTAGCGCTGCGCACAGTTGGGGTTTTAGCGGTCACGTCCACCATGCGCGCGGCGCCGGCAGAGTCTAGGTGGGTAAATTCAAGGCTCATAAGTTAGTTCTCGTTTCCACTTGCCGGCTTGCTGGGGGCTATGGCATGGCTATTGGGGGCGACGGCGTCGCAGTTGTCTGTCTTGGCAGGGGCAGTAGTGCAGGAAGGGCCGCTGGGAGTGTTAGGGGCGACGTCGGTTGGGGCGCCGGGACCTAGCTGCCAAGCGGGGGTAAGGCTTAGCAAACGCAAAGGCTGGCCTACCTCTACCGCTTCAATTTCTCCAGGCACCACCGCTAAAGCTTGCGCCAAATGCAGCGAACCAATCAGGTGCGAGCCAGAACCCAGCCGGTGTGAAGGCGTGGCCACTGCCTGAGCCTGCTCATTCCAGCGCAAATGCACCGGCACATGCTGGCGCCTACCGGCAGGGCTGCGCCAAGACGCCCCGGCCACACCCTGCCCCCAAGCCAGCACCTGCGCGCGCCCATCTAAAGCAGCCAGTACCGGCACCACAATCAGCGTGAAACACACCAGCACACTTACCGGATTACCCGGCAGACACACTAGCGGCACCTGTCGCTGCCCGTCAGCAATAGTGCCGTGACCTTGGGGTTTACCCGGTTGCAGGGCTAGCTTGTCGAAACTTAAATTGACGCCGTCTACTGCCTGATCAGCTAGGGCCTTAAGGGGGTCGAAAGCTCCGGCGCTGACCCCGCCACTGGTCACCACTAAATCAGCCTGGCTGGCAGCTTCACGTAGGGCACGCACCAGATTGTCAGGATTGTCATCCACACGCATGGTGCAAACGCATTGGGCGCCCCAGCGTTCACACAGCGCCGCCAGCATCAGGCCGTTAGAGTCAGGGATCATGCCGGGCTTTAGGGGGCGTCCGGGTTGAGTTAGTTCAGAGCCGGTGCTGATAACTGCTACGCGTGGTTTGGGGCGTACCGCTAAGGTTCCGTGTCCAGTGGCGACGGCGGCCGCCAGTTGAGGTGCTTCCAGGCGGGTTCCAGCCGGCAAAACTAGCTCATCCAGGCCGGTGTCTTCACCAGCGCGGCGGATATGACGCCCCAGCGTTGGGGCCTGATAAATCTTTACCTGCCCAGGTAGGGGAGCTGCGCCAGCGGCCTGGTCGGTTAGCTCCACCTGCACCACTGCGTCGGCGCCGGGTGGGATGGCCGCCCCGGTCATGATGCGCATGGCGGTTCCTTCAGGTAGCGGGGCTGGGTTAGCACCCGCTGCCACATCCCCGCTTACTGGCAGGCAAACCGGGGTTTGCTCACTTGCCTGAGCTACTTCACTGGCCCGCACGGCGTAACCATCCATAGCTGAATTAGTCCACGGCGGCACCGGCGCTAAGGCAGTAATTGACTTGGCCAGCACCTTACCGGTGCAGGCGGCAATAGGTTGCTCAGTTATAGGCAGGGCGCCAATGCCCGCCGTGAGGGTAGCAATGTAGTCGTCAACGTCGCGCATAGTCTTTAGGGTAGCGGCTGCCAGTCGATAGTGTCCCAACGCGCGGCGGCGGCGTCGGCTATAAGTAAGCGCCCAAATAAGCCCCTGCCGGTGTGGGTTAGGAATTTAATGGCCTCATTAGCCATCACTGAGCCGCACTGGCCCACCACCGCGCCTAGCACCCCGCTAACATCTGCCGGATCTACCAGGCCAGCCTGTGGGGGAGCGGGGTAGAGGTCGCGCAGCTGGCTAGGCGCATAGCCAGCGCGAGTGGGCCGCGACCAGAACCCGGCCACCTGAAACACCTGCGCCACCACTGTGCCCCAAATCAGAGGCACCCCAGCGCGGGCGGCGGCGTCGGCCAAAGCGTATTTGGAACTAAACGAGTCAGTGCAGTCCAGTACCAGGTCATAGCTGGCCAGCAGGGCGTCGTCGCGCTCATCTACAGCCAGGCGCCGGTGGTAAGGCTCTAGCTTCACTTCACTAGCCAGGCGGGTGAGGTAGTCAATGGCTGAATCGACCTTGTGGCGGCCAATATCGCTGGGGGTGTGGATCACCTGGCGATTTAAGTTAGTGGGCTCTACCAGGTCGTCGTCGGCAAAACCGAGCGTGCCCACAGCGCCACTAGCTAAGTAAGTAAGCACTGGTGAACCCAGCCCCCCACAGCCAACTACCAGCACCCGCGACTTTTGCAGCAGATCAACTCCCGCATCTGTCAGCACGCTAGCGGTGCGCTGGTGACGAGTGGCACGATAACGAGAATCCAAAATTTCCACCTAAATGAAACGTTAATATTAGTGTTAAATCTTTACCGCTGTAGAAGGGAAAGCCAATGGCTAAGGTGATTGCGGCCCAAGTGACTCAAAGTGCTGTTGATGTAAACGCACTGGCCCAAGCAGTTGGGGATGCGGGGGCCGGGGCTACCGTCACCTTTGCCGGGGTGGTGCGCAATCACGACGGCGGACGCGCAGTTGATCGGCTCGAATACAGCGCTCACCCCATCGCCACCCAGGTGGTTGAGGAAATTGCTGCCGAGATTAGTGCGCGCCCTGGGCTGCGAGCGCTAGCCATTGTGCACCGGGTAGGTAACCTGGCTATCGGCGACGTGGCTCTAGGTGTAGCCGTAAGCGCTGATCACCGCCGTGAAGCTTTTGAAGCCTGCGCCGACGCCGTGGACCTGGTTAAAGCCAAACTGCCGGTGTGGAAGTTACAGGCCTACAGTGACGGCAGTCAGGAGTGGAGCAACTGCCCCTGAGATAGGCGTCACCCTCCGGCAAAGGGCGGTAGTACATCCAAATTGATGCCCTCAGCTAGAACGCTGCTGCGATCGGTGACGGGGCGCGAGTTAATCAGATAGCTACTAGCCGCCAGCACTCGGGCCAGCTCATCGCTGCGCTGTGAAAGCTGGGCCAGTAGCTGCTCTAGCGTAGTGCCGGGGCTAATTTCGATAGATTCACTGGTGGTGGCCGCAGCTTGGGCAGCCCCAGCGAAGTAACGCACAGTTATTTGCATGGTTCCCTTGTAAATATTTTTTAGCCGGATTTAGCCGCCGATAGTGGACATTGAGCGGCGCGTTAGATTTAGCGGCTGCGCATTAGGGCCGGCGTCGCGCCCATGAGCTAGGGGCTTAAACCAGGTGGCTTGCTGCCAGGTGCTAGCAATTTCTTCATCGCTGGCCCCGCCGCGTAGCAAAGCTCGCAGATCTGTCTCTGCCTGCGCAAATAGGCAGGTCATTAGCTGGCCGTCAGCGGTTAGGCGGGTGCGGTCGCAGTCATCGCAAAATGGCCTGGTGATTGAGGCAATAATGCCTACCGTGCCGCCGGGACGCGTGGGGGTGGGGGCCACCTGCCATAGCTGGGCTGGGCGTCGGTCAGGGCGGCCTAGTTCGGTTAGTTCAAAGCCGTTAGCGGCAAAAATATCCAAAATCCTTTGGGCGCTAACGATTGCCTGGCGGCTCCAAGCCTGCGCACCTAGCGGCATGTGCTCAATAAAGCGTAGCTGCCAGCCTTCACGCAGGCTCTTATCCAACAGGCTGGGCGCCACCTGTTCGATTGTGTCCGCCATGGCCACGGCGTTGACCTTAATTGGCTGTAGTCCCACCGCCGCAGCCGCCTGGATACCACGCAGGGCATCAGCAAAGCGGTCGCGGCGAGTAGTAGTGGCATAAACGCTGGCATCGACAGAATCCAGCGACACATTAACCCGGTCTAGGCCGGCGCTGCGCAGCTGGGCTGCGCGCCGATCCAGGCCCAAGCCATTAGTGGTAAGGGCCAGGTCGGGCTTAACGCCAGCGTGAGTGCGCAGTTGGGCTAAGGCCTCCACCAGCTGCTCTAAATCACGCCGCAGTAGCGGCTCACCGCCGGTAATGCGGATGCGTTCAATGCCTAAGTGTTCCACCCCAATGCGTGCTAAGCGCACCAGTTCCTCAAGGCTTAGTAACTGCTCATTTTTTAGCCACTCAAGGCCCTGTGCAGGCATGCAATAGGTGCAGCGCAGATTGCATTTATCGGTAATAGATAAACGCAAATCTCTGGCCCGGCGGCCATAGCGGTCAACCAGCTGCCCACCCGTCTCAGCGCCAGGGGCGCGTAGGGCGGGTGGGGCAGTGGCTAAGCTGGGAGCGCTCACAGTGGTTTATGACCTTTAGTCGGTGTGGTGAATTAGCGCAGCGAATGAGTTAGGCAGTGTGCAGGCTCAGGCAGTACGGCGGATGGCTACGATAGCGCCGTCGTCGCCCTCATAAACCAGCTCATAGCTGAAGTCGCCAGGAATCTGGGAGTCAATCTGCATCAGTAGCGGGCGCGGTACATGCGGGGCAAACAGCTCCATGCCCTCACCCGGAGCCAGGGAGGCCACTGCACCCAAAATGGCGGCGTGGCGTAGCTTGGGCGGGAAGGGGCGGGCGTCTAGGCGCGGCAGTTCATCTTGCACGGAGCTGCAGCCGCAGCCGCAACCGCCGTGGCCCTGGCTGGAAACGTCGGTAACAGGGATCTGGTTCTGGCTCATTGGAGTCCTTAAAAGTTTTGAGTTGTTGTGATTGGGGCGGGCAATGGGACGAAAGTATCTGTAACTAGCATAGATTGCCAGCCCACTAGAAATATTATTACGGTTTTAACTATGAAAAATAAGTCGGCTGCCGCCAAGGCCGCCAACAGCGAAAAACGTGCTGCCCTGGCGCCGCGCTACCTGGCTTTATTGTTAGGTGGCGTTTGCGTAATGGCTGGGCTCGACGCCGCCCTGCTGCGGCTAAGCCTGCCCGCTCCTGTAACCGGGGCGCACCTGGCCGCGCTGCATGGGCCGCTGATGCTGGCAGGCTTCTTGGGCACAGTTATCAGCCTAGAGCGGGCCGTGGCCGCGCGTAGGCGCTGGGCTTGGGTGGCCCCCTATGCGCACGCCGTCGGCATGTTAGCGCTGCTGGCCGGGGCCCCAAGCGCGGTAGGTAAAGGGCTGTTGCTAGTGGGAGCGCTCGGCCTAGACGCCGTCTACCTATATATTTTGCGCACCCGCGCCGGGGCCGTAGCCACCCAAATTGAAGCCCTAGGGGCGCTCAGTCTCACGCTGGGCACCTGGCTGTGGCTAATGGATAAACCTCTTGAAACCGTGGCCACGCTTTGGCTGGAATTTCTGATTTTCACCATTATCGGCGAGCGCCTGGAACTAGCCCGTGTGGCTTTTATCGGCAAAGTTGAGGGGCGGGTTTTAGGCCTGTGCCTAGCGGTGCTCTCATTTAGCGCCCTGTCCCTGGTGTGGGTGCCAGCCCAAATTTTGGCGGCCGCAGCCCTGCTAGCCCTAGCGCTCATAATGGGCTACCACGATGTAGCTCGGCGCACTGTGCGCGGGAGTGGCCAGGTGCGTTTTGCTGGGGTCGCCATGCTTAGTGGCTATTTTTGGCTGGCTATTAGCGCTGCGGTTTGGTGCCTTTACGGATTTAACGGGGCCGCCTACGACGTCGTCATCCACACGGTCACAATTGGTTACGCCATCTCAATGGTGATGGCCCATGCCTCCATTATTTTGCCCGGGGTGCTGCACCGCCAACTGCCTTACCACCCGCTTATGTATCTGCCCCTTGGTGCCCTGCATGGCGGCCTGATTGTAAGGGTATTAACCGCCCACCTAGGTGGCCTATCCTGGCAGGTAGGCGGAGCTGTTTCCATCGCCGCAATAGTGCTGTTCCTACTTATCGCAGTTACCCGGGCAGTAACTGCCAAATAGTCCGACTATGCCCAGCTAAGCAACCAAGCTCCTCTGCCAAGCCCAGCCCCGCTACCAAGAAAAACTGCCATGGAAATCACCCAGCCCCCGGCTAAAGACCCTCGCCCGCAACGACCGCATCGGCGCACCACCCAGATAAAACGCAACGCCGTGGTGGTGGCCTGGATTTTTACTGCCCTGGTGCTGTTAGCTGGCAAATACGCCCAGCTGTGGCCCAACCTGGATGCTTGGGCACCACTACATGCGGCTCTACTAGGGGCGCTGGGTAGCGCTATCACCATTTGGAGCGCCCATTTTGCCGACACCCTCCTACACCGCCCTGCCTGGGGTGGGGCGCTGATGCTAAACGGGCGCCTAGGCCTGCACAGCGTGGGCGCCGCTCTGGTAATCACCGGGGTGTGCATTAATAGCCAGATCGTAATTGGCGTGGGGGCTAGCTGCGTGGCGGTGAGTGCGACGCTGGGCGTGGTGGCCATGGTGGTGCAAAAACGTCGCGCGGTGGCGGCCCGCATGGCGGCGCTGGTGGACTACTACATTTGCTCCCTCAGCTACCTAATGGTGGGGGCACTGGCTGGCTGGTCTATTAAATACTTTGACTTTAAAGGGCAAGCGGCCTGGTCAAACCGCATGTATTTAGCCCATGTGCCAATCATGGTGCTGGGGGTTTTGGGTATCACCGTGCTGGGCACACTGGTGGTGCTGTGGCCCACCATGCTGCGCACCAAAATGGAGCCGGCCGCCCCGCGTCAAGCGCAACGAGCTCTGCCAGGCCTGGCTTTAGCGGTGGCGCTGATTGCCTTTTCTGGGTTGTGGCGGCCCCTGGCTGGGATGGGGGCGCTGCTTTACCTGTTAAGCGCCGTCGCCGTGGTGGCGCCGCTGTGGCGTACCGGGGTGCGCAAAGGGGTAACTAACTATGCGGGCCTGTCTACCGCCGCAGCCCTGGCTTGGCTGGCCTGGTGCGTAATTCGTTTAGGGGTGGGGGTTTCTTACGCCGCTAACGACGACGCCGCCCGCGCGGTGGCCCACGGCTTGCGTTTAGCGGTGGTTGGTGGTTTTGCCCTGCAAATCTTGCTGGCGGCGCTTAGCTTCTTAACCCCGGTGATGCTTGGGGGAGGCCCGGCCATGTCGCGCCTAACCCACGCCATCATGGACCGCTACACCTGGTGGCGGATCACCACCATTAACCTGTGCCTGGCGCTAGCTTGCCTGCCGCTGCCGCCTGCGGTGCGGGGTGTAACCGGTTTGAGCGCGGCCCTGGCCGGGGCTTATTTCTTTGTGGCCACAGCTCAAGCGATTCAGGCCCGGCGCAAGGGCGACACTAGCGCTGCTCCGCCCTCCACCGTCACCTTAAGTAAAGCGGCTAAACCTATCGCCACTGCGTCCACTGGCAGTGTTAAAGCTGCCAAGCCTGCAGCTAGCAAGCCGGCGTCGTCGGCCGCGCAGAGTGCACCTAGGCCCGCCGCGCCAACTGGAGCTGCGTCAAATGGGGGCGGTAAGACTGCGGGGGCCGTACCGACTGCGGCCGCGCAGAGTGCGGGGACCACTGGCGTAACCCAAACCCCGGACCGACGCGGGGCCCTAGCCGGGCTGGTAACTGCCGCCGTCGCCGTCGTGGCTGGTGCAAGTGCCAGCTCAACCCAAACCCCGGGCGGGCTTATAGGGTTAGGTTCCGGGCAGGGCAGTGCCAGCGCTGGCGGCAGCGGCCAGGTGGTCAACGCCAACATCACCATTAACGGCATGAGCTTTGTGCCCTCCAGTGTGGATGTGCCAGCGGGGGCGACGCTGCGGTTAACCCTGAAAAACACCGGCACTGAAGTGCATGATTTAGTGCTGGCAACCGGGCAAACCACCGGGCGTTTAGCGGTGGGAGAGAGCAAAACCATTACGGTTAACAATGTGCGCGAGCCAATTGCCGGCTGGTGCTCGGTGGCCGGACACCGCGCCATGGGGATGGTGTTTGACGTGAAAGTGGCCGGGGTTTCCAGCAACACTAACCACAGCGGGCACCAACATTCGGCCAGCAGCCAAAGCGCCCAGGTGGATCTAAACTGGCAGCCGCCCAGCTACTTTAAAGCCCATGACGCGCGCGCCCCACGTCCCCAGGCGCCGGGCACAGTGCACCGTCACACTCTGCGCGTTAGCGAAATAACCGCCCAGGTGGGGGCGGGGGTAACCCAAAAACGCATGACCTATAACGGCGGCGTGCCAGGCCCGGTGCTGCGGGGACAGGTGGGTGACCACTTTGAAATCACCCTGGTTAATGACGGCACCATGAGTCACTCCATTGACTTCCATGCCGGAGTGCTGGCGCCCGATAAACCCATGCGTTCAATCTCGCCGGGCCAAAGCCTGCAATACAACTTCACCGCCACCCGCAGCGGCATTTGGCTCTACCACTGCTCAACTGCGCCCATGAGTGTGCACTTGGCAGCAGGTATGCATGGCGCGGTGATTATTGACCCGCCTGGGCTTAGCCAGGTGGATCACGAGTTTGTGCTGATCCAGTCGGAAATTTACCTAGGGCCTGAAGGTGGGGCCACCGATGAAGCTAAGGTGGCTGCCAAAACCCCAGATCTAATGGCGTTTAACGGCATGGCTTTCCAGTACAAATACCGTCCCTTGCAGGTGGGGGTAGGCCAGCGGGTGCGTTTTTGGTTGATGGACGCGGGTCCTTCGCTGCCGTGTACTTTCCACGTGGTGGGAGGCCAGTTTGACCAGGTGTTTTATGAGGGCGCCTGGACGCTAGGCGGGCCCGACCAGATCGGTTCGCGCTGGTCAGGTGGCTCGCAGGCGCTAAACCTGGGGGCCTGCCAGGGTGGCTTTGTGGAATTTGTGCCGCCGCAGGCGGGCCACTACACCTTTGTCACCCACGCTTTTGCCGACATGGAAAAAGGCGCCGTGGGTGTGCTACAGGTGCAGTAGCTGGTCAGCGCAGAAGGTGGCTGCTCAGTGCCTGCTGGCTGCGTGCGGGGTTGGTTGGGAGCAGTCGCAAACGCCTACCGAGCAGGTAGTTTTATTGCGTTTTAGCTCCACCAGACAGGTGCTAGCCAGCTGCGGGTGTAGCTTGAGCTCAGCGCTAGAAACCACCCTCACGCCGCTGGAACGCGTCAGCAGCTCAGCAATATAAGCCTCGTGAATTATGCACACCAGGGGGTGGGGCCAGCCACCTTTAGCGAATGGGCATGAGTGCAGCACCAGCTTGTTTTTGGCTAGTTCCGGCGCAAAACCCATAACCGTGAAGATGGGCCTGAGCTGGGCAATAGCGTTTTCTAGGCGCTGGGTCATGTTGGCCTCAGCGGCTGCGTTGGCCCCCGTCTCGCTTAGGTGGCTGGGCTCAGCGGCGACGGCGTCGCTGGTTGCTGCGGCTGCGCTTGCCGCTTCTGCGCTGCTAACGGCGCTGGGGGCGACGGCGCCGCTGGTGCCCTGGAAGCCGGTTTGGGCAGGTTGCGGGCAGGTCAGGCCCGCCCAGTTTTTACCTACCGCAATAGCCTGAGCCACGCCATCGCTACCTTCAGCTAAAGAAATCGCGGTAGCAGTAATAACATCCAGGTAGGTGCTTAAAATCTGGTTGGGATCCAGGGTGGTTACGCTGTAAAGCAAGGTCGGACGTCCGCGCTTACCGGTGCGCATCGGCAGCGTGGTAACCAAGCCAGCGTTTAACAGTGCATCAAGATGCTCACGGGCAGTGTTGGGATGCAGCTTTAAGGTTTTAGCCACCTCAGCACTGGAAATAGGTTGGCCAGCGCCCTCAACTACTTCTAAAACTCGCCTTTGCGCCGGCAACAGGCTGATTTGCGAGCGAATATCATTCAGTGATGAACGCACGCTAGTTGGGTATGGAAGTGGTGAATGGGTCATGCGATGCCTCGCCATTAATGGGTGGTGTGGACCTTGGTCCCAGTCTACGTTACAAGTGCTTTAAGCTTTAGTGGGATCTTGAGCATCCAAGGAGGCTGTTAACAGGCGCCTAAAGGAATCTACCCGGCCGCAGCGAGTTTCGCGAGTAGAAGCCTCGTCTGCTTTATCCGCCCACTGGTCAAGTGCACAGTCAATCACGCCAGGTTCATGGCTGCAGCCGCGTGGGCACTCTTGAGCTACCTGAGCCAAATCAGCAAAGCCGCGCAAAACGTCGTCGGCGGCCACATGCGCCACCCCAAAGGAACGCACCCCGGGGGTGTCAATTACCCAGCCGCCATCAGGATTAACCACAGCCTGCAAGTTAGTGGAGGTGTGGCGGCCGCGCCCAGTAACCTCATTGACATGCCCAGTTACTCGGTTAGCAGCCGGAACTAGGGCGTTAATCAGGGTGGATTTACCCACCCCGGAGTGGCCCACCAGCACCGAAACCTTACTGGCCAGGGCCTGACGCACCACCTCAATGCCGCTAATACCGCTTTCAGTGATAGTGGTTGCTAAACAACGCACCCCCAGGGGCTGATACAGGCTCAGCAGCTCGGTGGGGTCAGCTAGGTCAGATTTAGTCAACACCAGCAGCGGCTCCATGCCGGCGTCGTAGGCGGCCACCAAATAGCGGTCAATCATGCGTGGACGCGGCGGTGGATCAGCTAAAGCCGTGACCACCACCAACAAATCGGCGTTAGCCACCACCGGTTTTTGTGAGCCGGCGCTGTCTCCATCCTCAGCGCTACGTAGCAGCAGGGTGCGCCGGGGCTCAATACGCACCATACGGGCCAGAGTGTCTTTACGCCCCGACACGTCACCAACCACCGCCACTTGGTCGCCCACAACCACTTTGCCTCGGCCCAGCTCTCGGGCCTTCATGGCGGTAATATCGCCGCTACCATCCTCAGTTAGGGATGGGTCATCTAAGTGAATACGGTAATGGCCGCGATCAATACGGGTAACCATGCCGGTGACGGCATCAGCATGAGCCGGGCGCACTTTAGTACGTGGACGCGAACCCTTACCGGGACGCACCCGCACGCGCGGATCATCGGTACCAATATCGCGTCTAGCCAATAGCCTCTCCTGCACTCTTAAGCATGGCGTCCCAAAGCTGGGTGAATGTGGGCATGGTTTTGGCGGTGGCACCCACATCATCCAGGCTAATTCCGGGCAAATTTAGACCCATAATAGCCGCGAAAGTTGCCATGCGGTGATCGGCGTAGGCCTCCAGGTGAGCTGGGTGCAAAGTACAGGGGTGGAAAACTAAATAATCCTGGCCCTCATCCACGTTCCCCCCAAGTTTGCGGGCCTGGGCGGCGATGGCCGCTAAACGGTCAGTTTCGTGACCGCGCAGGTGCCCAATACCCCAAATCTTGCTGGGCTGGCCCTGACTGGCAGCCACTAAAGCTAGTGCCGCCATGGTGGGTACCAGCTCGCCTTCCGCGCTGGCATCACGTTCAATGCCGTGCAGGGCGCCGCTGGAGCTAAGTAGCGTGCCCTGATCTAGCTGCACCTGGGCGCCGAAAAGCTTAAGGATTTCCAGCCAGTTAGCCCCCACCTGGGTGGTGTGGGTGGGCCAATGCAAAATCCGCACCTGCCCGCCTGTAGCGGACACCAGCGGCGCGGCAATAAAAGGCCCCGCATTGGAAAGATCAGGTTCAATCACGCTGCGGCCCCCGCGCGGGCGCCCACTAACGCACCAGCTCAGCTGCTCGGCGCGGTAATCCTCGGGGGCTTGCACCTGCACGCCGCATTGGCGCAAGCTAGCCACACTCATCTGCAAATGCGGAACAGATACCAAAGGCTGCTTAGCGCTGACAGTTAGGCTTTGCGCCTTGCCAGCCAGCTGTAAAGCCGCCCCCAAATACAGCAGGGCAGAGACAAACTGGCTCGATTTAGAGCCATCGACCTGCACCTGTAGATGCTCTTGAGGGTTTAAGCCAGCGCCATGGATAGTGAACGGTAAACGCCCGCGCTGACCATGCCAGTCAAAGCTGGCCCCCAACGCCGCTAGGGCGTCGGTTAGCGGCTCCATAGGCCGAGCCAAAGCCGCCTGATCACCGGTGAAAGTCAAACTAGTGCCCAGGGCCAGGGCCAGGGGCGGTACAAAACGCATCACGGTGCCCGCCAGCCCACAGTCAATAACCGGGGTGGAGTTGTCAGGCGGCAGGCCCGCTGGTTTTTGTACCCGGCTTGCTTCTGGAGCGGCTGAGTCTGTCTTGGGCGAGGCTGGGCCTGCCGGTTTTTGATCAGCAACCAGCGGAGTTACCTGCAGCAGGCCACCATGCCAGGTAAAGCGAGCCCCCAAAGTCTCCAGCGCCGCACGCATCAAGGCCGTGTCGCGGCTTTCAAGTAGACCCTCAATTTGGCTAGGGGCATCAGCCAGCGCCGCCGCCAGCAGGGCGCGCGCACTTAAAGACTTAGAGCCCGGCAGTGAAACAGTGGCGTCAATCGGTTCACTTGGGGTAGGACAGCGCCAAGCTTGCATTAGTCCTGCTCTTTACGACGATGCCGGCAGCAACGTCCCGGGCCGTGGCTGTGACCCTGGGGGCCGTGACCATGCGGGTGCTTGCCGTGCTTGTGGCACTGGCCCGGCTGACCATGATTGTGCTTGCGGCAGTGACCGTGACCGGGGTGAGAACCATGCGCCTTGCCGTTACAGCCCTGGCCGGTGGCGCCGTCGTCGTTGGCAGCAACCCGCTTAAGCTTGCGACGCTGGGAAGCGGCCACCCCTAAAGCCAACAAACCGGCACTAAGCGCAGCCCCACGCAGCGCCGGAGTCAGCGACACCACCAGCTGCCGGCCATTGAAATAAGTGGAATTAATCAGCGTAACCGGCACATTCAAAGCCGCCAACGTATAGGCACTAGCCGCAGGAGCAATCGACAAACTCAAAGCTGTCCCCGCAACCACGCTAACCGCCCCAGTAGCCGTAGCAGCCTTTTCAACCAGCGCCACCGGCGGCGTGGTTAAACCATAGGAACCTGCATATTCCAGCAAACCTTGAGCACGCTGGGCATGTTCATCACTATTAACCACAGCATCCAAACCATCAATGATGAAAGGCATAGCCGCTAAAGGACGCAAGAAAGGCAAAAGCACGCTCATAAACCCCATTGTCTCAAATAGGCCAGCATTGCTGATAGAGAAACCCTAAACGAAAGGGAATCACCACCGCCCCCAAAACGTTTAAGCCGGCATGAAATCACGATCCACCCGGCGCGTCACGCCCGTAACCGCTAGGCTGGTAAGTGATGAGTGAACAAACAACCGAAACGGACGCGCAGCGCTCAGCTCGCTTCCAGGCGGACGCTCTGCCTTACCTCGACCAGCTTTACGGGGCTGCCCTGCGCATGACCCGTAACAGCTCTGACGCCGAGGACCTGGTTCAAGACACCTACATGAAAGCCTTCGCAGCTTTCAACCAGTACCAGGACGGCACCAACCTTAAAGCCTGGCTGTACCGGATTTTGACCAATACCTTCATCAACTCCTACCGCAAAAAGCAACGCCAGCCCATGCAGGCAGATTCAGACTCTGTTGAGGACTGGCAGCTGCATCGAGCCGCCAACCACGACTCGGTAGGACTACCCAGTGCGGAAGACTTCGCCCTGGACTCTCTGCCCGACAGTGAAATCAAGTCTGCCCTGCAAGAGCTCAGCGAAGACCGCCGCCTGGCCGTGTACCTAGCGGATGTTGAAGGTTTCTCCTACAAAGAGATCGCCGAAATCATGGATACCCCGCTAGGCACGGTTATGTCGCGTTTGCACCGAGGACGCGCCCAGCTGCGCGAGTTACTAGCCGACTATGCACGTGACTACGGTTACAAGCAGAACGCTGAAACTAGCGCAGCCGTTGCGAAGGAGAAAACTCATGCCTGAAACCACTGCGAAAGGCTGTTCCTGCGCCGAAACCTTGGCGCACCTACACGCCTTTGTTGACCGCGAATGCGACGAACAGCTCACCGCCCGCCTACAGGCGCATGTGGCCAGCTGCCCGCACTGCAAAGCCCAGGCCGACGCCGTACGTCACTTACAGGGTCTGTTGCGCTCGCGGTGTGCTGAGCAAGCCCCGCAATCCCTGGTGGAGCGGGTACGCACCCAACTGGCAGTGGTTAGCACTTGCGGATGCACCCCTGGCCTGTGCGAATGCGGCCATGGACGGGCAGAAAGGCACACCACTACGCTGGCTACTTCCACCACGCTGGTTAGCGATTCGACTGTAGCGAGCGTGTCTCGCTCAGTGACCTACCGCAGTTAGCGGCGCTTGTCACTTGGTGGCATGGCGTCGAATGTGTAAAAATAGCCTAGTTATATGCCCCCTCGTGGGGTGTTAGTCCCTATTACGAGGAGGCCAGTATGTCCAAGCGCGGTCGTAAGCGTAAGGCCCGTGCCAAGGGCGGCGCTAACCACGGTAAGCGTCCCAACGCCTGAGTAAAACTTAGCGCTGAGCACCCAAGGTGCTCAGCGCTTTTTGTTTATGCAGTTGGTGGCTGGCGGCGAGCCCTAGCGCGGCCGAGCTTTAGCTTTTACAGCTTTTACAGCCCCAGCCACTGGTTCCAACCCCGGTGCAGTACCAACCAAGCCAGCAGGCCGTAACCCGCCTGGCCGGGGTAGGCGCCGTCGTTAAGCGCAATGTCAGTAAGCCACTGCTCATGCTTAACCAGCGGGGTATAGGTGTCCACGTAGGTGACATTACGGCGGCGGCATACCTCACGGGCCGCATTGTTTAGGGCCGCCAGGGCCTTCGGGTCGGGCACAGTCAGTGGCGGCGGGCCCACCATTAAGCATTCAAGCTTTTCGTACATTACGGCGGCGTCGATGATATTGGCCAAAGCCAAGCTAGAGCGGGCCGTGCTGACATTGTGGGTAACATCTGCCACCCCAACCCCAATTACCAGTAGGTTGCGGGCGCCAGGAACAACCCGGCGGGCAGCCTCATCACGCCAACGGTTAGACAACTGGGCGCTAACTTCACCAGGAACGGCCAGCGTAGACCAGGAGGGGGCATCAATAACCTCTAGCGAGTTGGTGCGCGCCATAACGCGCCCCACCCAGCCCAGGGCCCGTGCATCTCCGCGACCTGTAATCAGCTCATCGCCGATGAAGATCAGGTTGATCTCACTCACGGCCAGCATCCTTCCTGCTTGACTAGGGAAAAATCGTAGCATTGGCCCGGCCTGCAGATGCTGACCGGGCCAATACGCGCGTGTCTTTAGCGAGCAAAGCCCTACTTAGCGGGCAAAAGCCTCGTCTAGGATCAGCTTTTGCTGAGCTACGTGAGCTGCTGAAGTACCCACAGCCGGGGCGGCAGCCTCAGGGCGAGCCACCACTCGCGGCAAGCGTCCAGCCGTGATCGAGTCAGGCAGGTGCAGAGCCAACCAAGGCCAAGCGCCCTGGTTACGCGGCTCATCCTGGACCCAAACCAGCTCGGCTCCCGCAAACGGTGCCAGGGCCTCCAACAGGGCCGGCTCGTCGAGAGGATAGAGCTGCTCTAGACGCACGATGGCAGTGTGCTTATCTTCCGCGTGCTGGCGGTGGGCCAGCAGATCCCAGTAGATACGGCCTGAGCATAGCAGCACTCGATCCACCTTGTTCGCGGCGGCAGCAGCTAAAACTTCCGGATCAGTTTCACCAATGACAGTTTGCATGGAGCCGCTGATGAAGTCTTCTACCGGCGAGACGGCGGCCTTCAAACGCAGCATCTGCTTGGGGCTGATCAGGATCAAAGGCCGGTGCGGTTCACGCCGGGCCTGGTCACGCAGGGTGTGGAAGTGGTTAGCCGGGGTGGAAGGCTGCACCACGCGCATGTTGTCCTGAGCGCATAGCTGCAGGTAGCGCTCAATGCGGGCACTAGAGTGGTCCGGGCCCTGGCCTTCCAAACCGTGCGGCAGCAGCAGAACCAGGCCAGAGTGTTGGCCCCACTTTTGCTCAGCGGAAGAGACGTACTCATCAATTACGGTCTGGGCGCCGTTAGCGAAGTCGCCAAACTGGCCTTCCCAAATGTTTAGGCCCTCGCTGCGCTCTACCGAATAGCCGTATTCGAAAGCCATAGCGCCGTATTCGCTTAGCAGCGAGTCAACAATTGACAGCTTGGCTTGGTTGGGGGTCAGGTAGTCCAGCGGGGTCCATTCTGAACCGTTACGCTGGTCGTGCATGACGGCGTGACGCTGGGCAAAGGTGGCGCGGCGTACATCCTCACCGGTCATGTGTACCGGTACGCCTTCCATCAGCAGCGAACCAAAGGCCAGCAGCTCACCAAAGCCCCAGTCAATGCCGCCTTGGCGGCTCATGGTTTGGCGCTTGCGTAGCAGGTTCATCAGCTTGCTGTGTACCTCGAAGCCCTCGGGGACAGATACCTGGGCGTCACCGATACGTTCAATCACTTCACGGGCTACCGCAGTGGGCTGTGAATGTGAAGTTTCGCCAGCCTTAGGGCCACTGTAGGCAGGGGCGTCAGTATTGAGGTGACCGGCGCGGGCCTCGTTAAGGATGTGCTCCAGGTTGTCGCGGTAGGCGTCCAGTAGCTGCTCGCACTGTTCTTCAGTGAGATCGCCACGCCCCACCAGGTTGGTGGTGTAAACCGAGAAGGTAGAGGGCTTGCGGTCGATCAGGTTGTACATAACCGGCTGGGTCATCGAGGGGTCGTCACCCTCGTTGTGACCACGACGGCGGTAGCAAACCAGGTCAATAATGACGTCCTTGTGGAATTCTTGGCGGTATTCCCAAGCCCAGCGGGCTACGCGCGCCACAGATTCGGGGGCGTCACCGTTTACGTGGAAGATCGGCACCTGTAGACCTTTAGCCAGGTCCGAGGGGTAGGTGGTGGAGCGTCCCAGCGCATTACCGGTGGTGAAACCGATCTGGTTGTTGACGATCACATGAATAGTGCCGCCGGTGTGGTAACCGGGTAGCTGGCTCATGTTGAGCACTTCGTAAACCACGCCCTGGCCTGCAAATGCGGCGTCACCATGCACCAAAATCGGCAAAACATTGTAGCTGCCGTCAGCGCCGGAGCCGCTGCGGTCTAGTTTGGCGCGCACAATACCTTCTAGCACCCCATCTACCGTTTCCAGGTGGGAGGGGTTGGCAGCCAGGGAAACCTTGGTGGTCACATCATCGGTGCCGGTGAAGGTACCGGTGGTGCCCAGGTGGTATTTGACGTCACCAGAACCCTGGCCGTTGGTCAGGTAGTTACCGTCAAACTCGTCAAAGACCTGACCGTAAGACTTACCGGCAATATTGGTAAGCACGTTTAGGCGGCCACGGTGGGCCATACCAATAGCGGCTTCTTCAATGCCATCATGAGCGGCGTCGTCGATCAGGCGGTCCAGCAGCACAATCAGTGACTCGCCACCTTCTAGCGAGAAGCGCTTTTGGCCCACGTACTTGGTTTGCAAGAACACTTCGAAGGCTTCTGCCTGCATCAGCTTGGTTAGGATGCGACGGCGCTCAGCAGTATCAATGCTGGGAGTAACACCTTCCATGCGTTCTTGCCACCAGCGACGCTGGGCTGGGTCTTGGATATGCATGTATTCCACGCCCACATAACGCGAGTAGGCGTCACGCAGCATCTGCAAAATTTCGCGCAAGGTGGCGCGGTCCTTGCCGCCCAGGCCACCGGTGGGGAAAACCCGGTCTAGATCCCACAAGCTCAGCCCGTAGGAGGAGAAGTTCAGGTCAGGGTGACGGCGTAGGCGGTAGGCCAGCGGGTCAGTGTCGGCGGCTAGGTGTCCGCGCTGACGGAAAGCGTGAATTAGCTCAGCTACGCGGGCGGGCTTGCCGGCGTCGGCTAGCGGGTCGTAAGTGACGTCCTGATCCCAGTGCACCGGCTCGTGGGGGATACGTAGCGCTTTGAAGGAGCGGTTCCAGAAGCCATCTAGGCCCATGAGCTTGCGTTCCATTAGGCGTAGCAGCTCACCGGACTGGGCGCCCTGGATGACGCGGTGATCGTAGGTGTTAGACAGTGTCAATACCTTGCCTACAGCCTGGCGGGCCAGGGTTTCAGGGCTGGCCCCAGCAAACGCGGCCGGGTAGGTCATAGCGCCCACGCCCATGATCAGACCCTGGCCGGGCATTAGGCGCGGCACAGAGTTAAGGGTGCCGATCATGCCGGGGTTGGTCAGGGTGGCGGTGGTGTCCTTGAAGTCATCGACAGTTAGCTGCCCCTTGCGGGCTTTAACTACCAGTGCGTCATAGGCGTCAATGAAACCGGCTAGGTCTAGGGTGTCGGCGTTCTTAACGCTAGGCACTAGCAGGCGACGCTCACCGTTAGCGCTGGGCACGTCAATTGCCAGACCCAGGTTTACGTGGGCGGGGTTGTGTAGAGCCGGCTTGCCCTTTTCGTCCAGGGTGTAAGCCACATTCATTTCCGGCATCTCTGCCAGCGACTCCACCAGAGCCCAAGCGATCAGGTGAGTGAAGGAAACCTTACCGCCGCGTGTGGAAGCTAGGTGAGTGTTGATTAGCAGACGGTTTTCAATCAGCACCTTAGCCGGGATGGCACGGGCAGAGGTGGCGGTAGGAATCTGGAGGGAAGCCTCCATGTTCTTAGCGGTGCGGGCGCTGGCTCCCTTTAGGGTGTCAACGCTTTCCACCACGCCGTTACTGGTTTCGCTAGCGTCACTATGCGCCTGGTTGTAGGCATAAGGGGAGGTGGGGGACTTGAACTGGGCTGTGGGGGCGGGGGGCAGGTCAGAGCGGGAAACATCCTCACTGGCCAAAACGGGGCGTCGGCTAGCGGAGGCGGTGGTAGCACCAGGGATTTGCACGCCAACGCTAGCGCTAAGCGGCTTTGAGGGCATGGCCGGTGACTGGCCTGCTAGATACTGCGGGTTTTCGCTGAAAAACTCGCGCCATGATTGGGTTACTGAGGCCGGGTCGGCTAGGTAAGCCTCCCGCATATCCTCGACAATCCATTCATTGGTGCCAAAGCCCTGAGCGAAGTCGTTCTCAGACACGGTTAGCTGCTCCTTATATGGCATTGCGTGCTAAAACTGTGGTTTAAGTCTAATACTGCAAAGCTGACTTGCAGAGTACTTTGTAGCCTTTAGTCCTAGATATTTTTTAAATGTTCTCGCATGTTGAGCATCGCTTGGGGTTGCTAGGGCTGAAATTGGCTGCGCTGCGACGACGACGGCGGCCGGTGCCAAGGCTGTGAGCTGCCTGCGTGCTAAAGCTGTGGGCTTGGTATAGCGTTAGTGCTACCAACTAGATTTTGATAGGGAGCTAAACGCTGCATGGTCATTAAATGGCTAATGATAGTTCTGGGGGTGCTACTTACCGCTGGGACTGCGGTGTTTGTGGCCGGAGAATTCGCCCTAGTGGCCCTAGACCCATCGGTTGTTGACGCCCGCGCCCAGGCCGGAGATAAACGTGCCGGGCGAGTATCCAAGGCGCTGCGTCACCTATCCACTCTGCTTTCGGGCGCGCAGGTGGGTATTACGCTAACCACCATTTTGCTTGGTTACACCATGCAGGCCGCCCTTAACGAGTTGCTTTCGCAATGGCTGAGCCCCTGGCTGGGGCAAACCCTGGCGGCCACCATCGCCGTGGTTAGCGCCCTAATTATTGTTAACGCCTTCTCTATGGTGTTTGGCGAACTGATCCCCAAAAACGCTACCCTGGCTGATCCGCTGGCTGCTGCCGGTTTTGTTACCCCTTTCATCACCGGTTTCACCTGGCTGTTTAGGCCGCTAGTAAATCTGCTAAACGGTATGGCTAATGCTTTACTATCGCGCTTTGGTATTGAGGCTGCTGAGGAGGCCAGTGGCGCCCGCAGTGCCGGCGAGCTTACCGCTCTGCTGCGTCGTAGCGCTGAGGAGGGCACACTAGAGGTCTCCACCGCCCGCCTACTTACCCGTTCACTTGGCGTAGATGAGCTCAGCGCTGTAGATGTAATGACTGACCGTGGGCGCATTCACTGGTTGGAAGAGTCCGCCACCGCCGCTGACCTGGTGGCTTTAGCCAGCCAAACCGGGCACTCACGTTTCCCTGTCTTTGGTGACTCTCCCGACGACGTACTTGGGCTAGTCAACCTGCGCCGCGCCATCGCAGTGCCCTATGAGCGCCGCGCCCAAGTGCCAGTGACTTCCTCTTCAATCATGACTCCCGCCCCGCGCGTACCAGAAACCATGCCGCTAGCTTCCCTGCTGGTGGAGCTGCGTGGATACGGCGAGCAGGAATCTTTCGGGTTGCAAATGGCCATTGTGGTGGACGAGTACGGGGGCACTGCCGGAGTGGTGACCTTGGAGGACGCCGTCGAAGAGATCGTGGGCGAAGTATCTGACGAACACGACCGTCGTCGCGCCGGCATCCACCTAGACTCAGCTGGGCGCTGGATCGCCCCCGGCTGGAGCCGCCCCGACGAGGTTACGGCCCGCACCGCCATCCGCATTCCCGACGACGGCCCTTACGAAACCCTGGGCGGCCTGGTCATGAATGAGCTCGGACGCATACCCCAAATCGGCGACGAAGTAACCCTGCACACCTGCACCATTTTGGTTGACGCTATGGAGGGGCGGCGCGTCACCCGCGTGCGCATCACCCCGGTTGAGCAGGAGCTGGAGGCTCTACAGTGAACCCCACTTTGGCGCTAATTTTGACGGTTATCCTACTGGTTGGTAACGCGTTTTTTGTGGGCGCAGAGTTTGCCATTACCTCCTCGCGCACCAGCCAACTTGAGCCTTTAGCCGCTGAGGGCAACTCGCGGGCGCGCACAGCCCTATGGGCCGTGCAGCATATTTCCGAGATGCTAGCTACCGCTCAGCTGGGAGTGACTTTATGCTCCACCGGTTTGGGTGTAATTGCCGAGCCGGCGCTGGCGCATCTGCTGGCGACTCCGCTACACGCAGTAGGTTTAGGGGCTGAAGTGGCCCACGGCCTGGCGGTAGTGGTGGCGTTGCTGCTAGTGGTTACGGCTCACGTGGTTTTGGGTGAAATGGTGCCCAAAAACGTTTCTATCTCCATGCCCGATAAGGCGGTTTTGGTTTTCGCCCCGGCCTTGGTGGCTTGTGAGCGGGTAACCCGCCCGGCTGTGAGTGCCTTAAATGGCCTGGCCAACGCGGTGCTTAAACTTTTTGGGCTAGAGCCGCGTGATGAGATTGAAACTGCTTTCACCATGGAAGAAGTGGCTTCAATTGTGGAGCGCTCACGCGATGAGGGCGTGCTCAAGGATGACTCAGGGCTGGTGGCTGGGGCGCTAGAGTTTTCTGAGGAAACCGCCGGCTCAGTGATGGTGCCACTAAATAAACTCACCTGCTTGTCTGAGCAGTGCACTCCGGCCCAGGTGGAGGCGGAAGTAACCCGCACTGGTTACTCGCGTTTCCCGGTCACTAACGAGCAGGGCAAAATCAGCGGCTATATCCACCTTAAAGACGTGCTTTATGCCAGCACCGAAGAGCGTGAACAGCCGGTGGCGCCCTGGCGTTTGCGGGCTTTGGTACCCGTACACGCGCACGATGAGATTGAAGATGTGCTTGCTGCCATGCAGCGTACTGGCGCCCATTTGGGGTGGGTAACTAACGAAAGCGGGCAGATGGTCGGTGTAGTTTTCCTCGAAGATGTGCTAGAAGAACTGGTAGGGGAAGTGCGTGACGCTTTGCAGCGCCACCAGTTACGCTAAGTGTTAGATGCGTCAGTTTAGCTGCCTCGCTAAAGTGACCAAGGTATGATACCGCTGATACCAGTGGTATTTGAATGACATAAGTCCGTAGAAAGTTGGGTGTGGATGAGCGATCAGCCGATGACACGTCGCCAGCGACGTGAGCTTGAGCGTGAGCGACAGGCCCAGCTACAAAGAGAAAACGCCCGCGAGTTACTTTCGCAGGTTCCTGATGACAGTAGTCTTTCCGGGCGCGCCAATACTGCTTACGACGGCGGCGGTTACAACGACGCCGGTTACAACGGCCCCTATAACGGCGGCTATGGCTCTGGTGCGCCGGCCTCTGCGGCTAGTGCGCCTTCAACCTTCAGCGCGCCGTCAACCTTTAGCGCGCCGGCTGCTGATTTCAATGCTGCTACTGCTGCCAGTGCACCTTCTACTTTTAGCGCGGCGGCTTCGTTTACTAGTGGCACTGCCGCTTCCGCGCCCAGCGCCCCGTCGAGCTTTGCTATGCCAGCTTCGGCAGCTAGTGCTCCATCCGCTTTTGGTGCCCCTGCTACTGCTGCCAGTGCTCCATCTACTTTCAGCGCAGCTGCCTCGGCCGCCAGCGCCCCTTCCAGCTTCGCAGGCACTGCCTGGGGTAGTGGCCAACCGGGCGCCGTCCAGCCGGGTGTTGCTCAGTCAAGCCTCGGCCAGGCAGCCACTGGCCAGCCGGGCGCTGCTTATCCGGGCGCCGTCCAAAATCCTGTCGACGACGGTGTGGACTACCAGCCCACCCAGATAATCTCAGCAATTAAAGACGAGATTATTGACGACGTCGCTATCCGTAACTGGAGCGCGGCAGCGTCCGCCAAGGTTGCTAAAGCAGCCGACGCTGTCAGCACTGCCAGCGTTATCAGTACTGCCAGTGTAGCTAGCGCAGCTAGTGTGACCAGCGCCGTTAGTGCGCACACAGCAGCCTCGGCGGCTGGAGCGCAAGGATTAAATATAGCTGCTCAGGCGACGTCGGCAGCAGCTAACAGCGCTAACCTAACTCCTCAGGCTCCCGTAGCACAGGTAGACCAGACCCCGGCGCGCGGCAATCCACTAGAGACCAGCAACCCAGTAGAGACCAACTCCCTGAGCGAGCCCACCCGGCTAGGCTGCGGCACCACGCCGCCAGTTAAGCGTAAAGGCGCGGCAGCACGCCGTCGAGCCGCATTTGCTCGCGTAGGGCAGATCTGCGCGGTTAGTGCCTTGGCGCTAGTGACAATTGTGGCGCCGGTGTCGGCGGCCATGATGGGGGCTGACTCGCCGCTAAACACCGCGCTGGGCGCCCACCGAGGCCAAAGTTCGCGCCAGGTCATCAGCGGTAAAGACTCTGTGGCCGGTAGCGTGGACCACTCGCCGCTGGAAAGCTCTGATGTGAAACTGCGTAACGTACCTGATGCGGCCACCAAGGCACGTATCCGGGCCGCTTACGAGAACCCGGTGGTTACTTGTGCCCCGCAGCAGGGTGCCAGCGGTGACACCACGGCCTTTAACACCACCCCTGACGTGTTTAAGCCGATGGTTGCCGGTACCTACACGCTTTCTAGCCCCTGGGGTTACCGTATCCACCCGGTGCTGGGCACATCCAAGATGCACGCTGGTCAGGACATGGCTGCGCCGGCTGGTACTCCCATCTATGCGGCTGCTGGCGGCGAGGTGGTTGAGGCAGGCATGGTCGATTCCACCGGTACGGTCACCATTAAGCACGTGCTTGACGGCAAGATTTGGTACACCTCCTATCTGCACATGTACCAGGACGGTATTTTCGTTAAGAAGGGTCAGCAGGTTAAGGCTGGTCAGCTGATTGCAGCAGTTGGTTCCACCGGTTACTCAACCGGCCCGCACCTGCACTTTGAGGTGCGAATTAAGAACGACACGGCGGATGCTTCCACGGTTGACCCGATGAAGTGGCTCAGTGACCACAAGGCGGTTGAGCTGTCTACCGACTGTAAGTCCAGCAGTGACAACTCCACTTCTGGCACGGGTGACGGTAGTGGTACTGGTGACGGCTCCACCGGCACCACTGATAGTGGCTCCAGCGATGGCACCGGCACCGGCGGCACTGGTGGTAACTCGGCTGGTTTGACCGATAACTCAAATGGTTCCACGGGCACCAGTGATTCGGGCACTGGCACTAATGATTCTGGAACTGGCACTAACGGTGGCAACACTGGAACTAACGGTGGTACCGGCGCTAACGGCAACACTGGGACCTCTGAGGGAAACACTGGGGAATCCAACTCTGATGGTTCCACCAGTGGTGGCAACTGAGCACACCAACTACAGACAGATACAGGCAAACCTACAAATACAGGCAAAATCATCCCTTCCCTATAAAAATTCCATGGGGTTTTATAGGGAAGGGATGAAATGTCAGTATCTGTGCGGCAACTACGTATGTGTCCCAGCATTGGAGACGGTGGGTCTTAACTGTTGAGCGGTGCAAGCTGAAGATGGCAACTCCGCCGACGGTGGCGACGGTGCCGGCAGCATAGGTGGCGGTGATGGCGCCGGCAGGTTGCGCAGCACAGTGCCAGTACCTATTTATATACAAAATCGTCCGTTCCCTATAAAAATTTCATGGGGTTTTATAGGGAAGGGATGAAATCTGCGTATCTGTGTGTGAGGGTGTGGGCGGGGGAGGAGCGGTCTGCTAGCGGCGTCGTCGGCGCAGCAGACTGAAACTGACGGCAAGGCCGCCTCGCACAGCGCAGCAGACTGAAACTAGCAGCAAATGCCTTGCACAGCGCAGCCCTGAAGTTGAAATACACAACACTGCCCCAAAGTGACTGGTGAATTTTAGCGACCCTTAGTAGGTGAGTGCTTAGTTGCCCTTAGTAGACCTCAATGCCGATTAGTAGCCCTCGATGCCGACGCGCCCTAGCTTGACCAGCAGCGCATCCTTGTCCACTGCCTCCCTCCAAGTCCAGCGCACCACGCGGGCACCGGTGGCCAGCTCCAGGGCATTTTCGCGTTGACGCTCATTTTGGGCTATTTGTCCAGACGAGAGGTCAGTGTAAGTGCCGCTGTTATATTTACCCAGGCCGTCAAATTCGCCGATTATATTAAAATCTGGCCAGTAAAAATCGACTCTGCCTACAAAATTTCCGTGATCGTAGATGGTTTCTTGCAGGCGTGGCATGGGCAGGTGCCCCTTGAGCATGACTGCGCGGCTAAGTGATTCACCCACCGATTCACTGCGGGCATCGGCATGTTTTACAACGTCGCGAGCTTTTATAACTCCTTTGCAACCGATACGCCGCCCCAATTCAGTCAAAATTTGCTGCTTTGTAGCTATTTTTTCGCGCAAAACATAGTCCACACTTGCAATTCCTGAATAGAAATCACGCGAACACAGCAAATCCGCAAGTGTATATAAAACATCGGTGCAGTACATCCCCTCGACCTGCACTGGCTGAGAGTCATAATGCCAGCTGCGGGTGCGCCGCCAGGTGGTGACCGATGCGTGGATCTTCAAACCACTAATTACCTGCACTTGGTTGGGCATAGGGCCAACCATGGGTAGCCCGTGAAGCAGCGCGGCGGACTCTCCGGCAAACACAGGCCACGGGCAGGGGCCTTCCTCGCGACACTGCCCGCGCACCTCAGCGCCAGCCTGAGCAAGCTTGCGAGCTGGGGTGTTGCGCCGTCGAGCGGCGTCGGCAGCAATATAAACCCGCAAAAGATGCAGCTCCTCCTGGGTAACACGCTCATAATCGCTGATGGGGATATAACAGCCGGGCATGATTTTGGCCAGCTGCGGGTCGTTGCCTTTGGACTGGCGCGAGTAGGAGTCCATGCGGTAATTGGTGGTGGCCAGGTCGCTGCTGCGGTATACCGGGATGTCCTTGATGTTCATAGAACAATGATGAGGCCTAAACGCTAGTTAACGCTTGGAGGCTGTGGATAAGTGTATTTGCGCTTGGTTTTTATCCACCTGTGGTTAATTTTGTCAGCGCGCGCTGGCTTGTACTCTCATGTGCTTGGGCATGGGGGGCGTGTGGACGAGTGGCGTGGGTGGCTGTGAACGCTTGGCTATGGGCCCGGCTGGGGGCGACGTCGCAGGTTCTGCTGGTCAGGCGGGGTCGACGGCGTCGGCGGGTTGGGTTGGGACGACGACGTCGGTGACCGGGTTGGTGCGGTCAGGCGGGGCCGCGTCGTGGGCGCGCCAGGCCGACGCCGCCACTTAGGGGCAGGGCCGACGGCGTCGTCGGTAAGGGGGAGGGGACAGGGGTTAGTTGATGCATGTTGCCTCTAAAAGTTCATGCATACCAACTATTGAGACCTAGTCTCTCTAGTGCTGGGATACGCCAGTAGTGGCCGCACAAATACTGACATTTCGTCCCTTCCCTATAAAACCCCACGAAATTTTTATAGGGAAGGGACGATTTTGCCTGTGTTTGTATGTAGTGACTGTATTTAGGCAGTGACCGGTGGTAGCACAGACCAGGGGAAATTAATCCATTTATCCGTCTGCTTAAAAACATAGTCCGGTTTAATAATGCTGGTGGGCTTTAAATAGATTGTGGCGCTGCGGGCATCCACTTTAGCGCTGTCACTGCCCATAGATAAACCTTCTTTGGCAATTAAATCCATAATCAGCTTCAGGGTTTTACCCGAATCTGCCACATCATCCACAATTAGCACTCGCTTACCTTCAAGCGAGGAAATATCCATATAGGGCTCAAGAATTTCTGGCTCTAGCATGGTTTTGCCCACGCCGGTATAAAACTCCACGTTTATAGCACCATTAGCCTTAACGCCTAACGCATATGAGATGGCCCCAGCCGGCAGCATGCCACCGCGCGCAATGGCCACAATCAGATCCGGTATCCAGTCTGAATCTGCTATCTGCTCAGCGATTTGTCGGCAGGCATCACCAAACCCCTGCCAGGTAAGGTTCTCGCGGTCTTCCGCCTGGCCGCTGGCCGCTTGTGTGCCGCTTGCCTGCATACTTGCCGCTTGCGTGCCGCTCGGCCGCATGCCTGTCGCCTGCGCGCTGGAAGCGCCATCATCAAAAGCTGTTACATTGCTCATGCTTTATATTAACGCGCCCCGGCGGCTAATATCTGCTGTGGAGCAATTGTGTTAGGTATTAAGCCACATATATAAGCCGCTGCGATAAATAACATATAAACCGCTAACACCTAAAGCACCCGTCCGCATGACGGACTGATATTGAATGTGTCTAGTGCCACCTTTAGGGTTTTCCCAGGTTTATCGCGTTAGACTGGGGCTAGACGCAGCTAAGCGTTAATAACTAGAGCTGAGGAATAAATGAGCTATCAACCTTATGTAGATCCTGTAGGCGTGGATCCGCGCCACTACGGCTTCGTTGACTCCGTTAAGCGAGCCTTTAGTCAGTACGCCAAGTTCGACGGAGTCGCCTCCGTTGCCGAATTCTGGTGGTTTTACCTGTTTAACTTCATTGTTGCCGGTGTTCTGTATTTCCTGGCAATTGTCCTGGCTATTGGGGTTGCGGCAGGCGGCGGTGACGAGGGCGCTGCCGGGGCTTCGGGCGTAGTCGTGATGTTGATTCTTGGCTTGTATGGTTTGGCGGTATTACTGCCTGGACTGGGCCTGACCATTCGCCGTCTGCACGACGCTGGTTACTCAGGTTTCTTTATTATGTTTAACTTTGTCGGTCTGGGTATTGTGACCATAGTTCTGTGCATCTTGCCTTCTAAGCCCGCCGCTTGGAACCCCTCTTGGCTCGACGACGAGGCACGCGCCCTGCAGGCCCACATGCTCGGTGGCGCTAACCCCTACGCTCAGGGTGCTTATGGCGCCCCGATGATGCCCGAATACGCCCAGGGTCCTGCTGGTCAGGGTGCTCCCTACGGCCAGGCCTATGGTCAGGGCGCTCCCCAGGCCCCTTACGGCCAGCCTACCCCTCAGACCCCCTATGGTCAGGGCGGTCCGCAGGCTCCTTACGGCCAGGGAGGCAGCGCTCCCTCCAGCTACTGATGTGAGCTACTAGCTGACTGCTAAACAAAAGATTGGGCGTCTACTTTGGTAGGCGCCCAATTTCATTTGCGATTTAACTTGCCTGCTTGTATGCGCCAGCGCGGCTAGCTAGCGCTGCTAATGCCTTGAGCCGCCGTGTGCTGGCCCGCGTTATAAGCTGCCGCAAGTCTGCGCTGCGTTAAAAGCTGGCGTGCCTCGCTATTTGTGTGCCTCGCCGATTGCGCATCGCTATATTTTGCGCATGAAAAGTGCCCCAGACAGGATTCGAACCTGCGACCTTCTGCTCCGGAGGCAGACGCTCTATCCACTGAGCTACTGGGGCGCAGGGCCAAGCTTACCAGGGTGTTTGGGCAAGCGCATTTTTCGATGTCGCCCATGCCTGATCTCACTTTGGCCCGCGTAAGTGCCGACTTAGAGCCGATGCGCGCTGGGGCCGGGGCGAGTGATTAAGGTGGCCGCGCGCTGGCCAGGCTCTGGATAAGCCTGACGGTAGTCGTCAAGCCAACGCTGGGCAAAGTCTTCGGCCTGGGCGCTGGGCACAAGCGCCCACACGCTGCCACCAAAACCAGCCCCAAAAGCACTAGCTGCGCTAGCCCCCAGGCGCCGGGCGCTGGCTTGCAGATAGACGGTTTCGGGTACCTGATTGCCCAGGTAATGCTCACTGTAGTGCTGGGAGCGGTCCACAATCTGCCCAAAAGCAGCCAGGTCGCCGTCGCGCAAAGCCGCGCTAGCCCCCGGCACCACCTCATGTGCCTCCACCAAGAACTGCTCTAAACGCTGGGGTAAATACTCACGCCCGGCCACAATTTCACGCAGCTGCGCCGGGGCCTGGGGGCTAGATTGCACAGCCTGGTTCAGGTAGACGTCGCTGCGGCCAGTGGCCTGGTTCCACAGCTTAACGATCTCGGTGGTGGCCAGTGAAGCACGGTTGTATAGCTCGCGTGCCTGCCCGCTCTTTTCAGCCAGCACCCCGGAAACTGCCACCACAAAGGAGTAATCCGAGGGGAAATCAATATCCGCCTCGCGCCGGGTGGGGCAGAAAGAGAACTGGCTGAGCTGGTCTTGATGCGAGCACATAATGGCGGTGTGGTCTTGGGAGCCGCCAAAGGTCCCCACCCCCATGTGTCCTTCAAGTTCTTTGAAGGTCTGGCCGTTTTCAATGCAGGCCAGGTAGTGGGCGTAGTCCTCAATAGAGCAGATATTGCGTTTAAACAGCTCAGTGGATTCAATGTCGCCCAGGTCAATTAGCACCCGCGCCAGCCCCACAATCATGGCTGAGGAGGAGCTCATGCCTGAAGCTAGCGGCAAGGTGGAGGTTACTTCCACCTCGGCGCCCCCGACGGCGTCGCCAAAGTTGCGTACCAGGCGGGCTACCACGGCGGCCGGGTAGCCTGACCAGTGCCCATGTCGGTCTACCGGGTCTTGGCGCAAACCAATTTCAACCATGTCACTGGCTGCGTCGGAGCGAACCCGCACTACCGGCTCATCAATGGCCCGACCGCGCAGGGTGATGCCCTGGCTGCTGGCGCACACCAGCGAGCGCCCGGCGGCGTAGTCGGTGTGCTTGCCCAGCACTTCAATGCGTCCGGGCACAAACCATGCCGAGTGCTGACTCATAGGGACACCTGCGTGTGGCTTAGGGCCTGGCGCACGGCGTCAATGTCGGTGCGTCGGGACATGTCTAGTACGCCTTGGGCGGCGGGGGTGACACGGAAGCTGCGGCCCCGACTGCGGGCCAGGCGCACCGCGTCCACCAGCTCATATTCGCCGCGTACGGACTTATCGATGTCGGCGCAGGCGGGGAAGATGTCGGCGGTGAACAGCCAGGCGTTCATGGAGATGGGGGCGTGGCTGCCCAGGCGCTCAAGCTCGGCGGGGGAGGGCTTTTCAATAATGTCGCTGAGATTGCCCTGTTCGTCAACGCTGATAACCGCGAAAGCGGCGATGCGTTCGGCGGGAATATTGGATTTAGCGATCAGGGCTTCGCGTTCAAAGCCAACCACGCCCGCTCCCGGCAGCTCCACCAGCGACTTTAGAGCTTCGATGGGGTAGTAGTTGTCGGAGTTAAGCACCACAACGCGGTCTTGGCCGGCAAATTCTGCGGCGGCGGCTAGCGCGTTGGCTGTGCCCAGGGGCTCGGCCTGGATGGCGTAGTGGATGCGCACCCGCTTTAGCTCCAGGTTGTCGTAGTAGTCGCGGAAAATGTTGTGTTCGGGGCCGATCACTAGGCATACGTCGGTGATGCCCACATCGGCTAGGGCGCTGATTACAAAGTCAAGGAAGGGGCGGCCGACATCGATCATGCCTTTGGCACCGGCGTTTACGGCGGCGCTGTTGTGGGTGGGGTCTGGGGAACCATCGTTGGCACGCATCCGGGTGCCCAGGCCTCGGGCAAGAATGACAGCCTTTGTCACAGTTGAAGTCATGGCTCAATCTTAGCTGCTAAAAAGGGCTTAGCGAGCCAAAATAGCTAAGAATTTGTGTGGTTCTGTGCGCTTTTGTTTGTGGTTTTGGGCTCGACGGCGCCCGTGGGGCCTGTATGCGAGGGCTCGACGGCGTCTGTGGGCCTTGCCGGAAGGGAGCTGGCGGTGCCCGTGGGGCTTGCGGGGGAAATGCCGACGGCGCCCACGTGGGCTGGCCCCAAAAAGTGCGGACTGATCCCGAAAGTGCGGGCCGGCCCAAGACAGGCCAGCCCAAAGAGTCCAGCCCAAAAGTGCGGACTGGTCCAAATAACTCGGGTCAGCCCCAGAAAAGCGCGGGCCGGCCCAAAACAGGCCGGCCCGGTGTGAGTGACTTAAATGACCGCTATTCCACGATTAGTTTTGGCTGCTGCTGGCCGCAGTCGCTTAGTCCTGACCGGTGGCTAGTATTAGTCCTGGCCAGTAAGGGTTAGGTAAACCAGGAACAGGTTCAAAATAATGATGATGGTTGCGCTTAAGATGCTGGCTATACGCAGTGGCAAACCGTCAGTGTAGCGCCCCATCAGTGCCTTATTGCCGGTGGACATAGTTAGCGGGATCAGCGCCATCGGGATACCGAAGGAAAGCACTACCTGGCTGACCACCAGCGCCCAAGTGGGCTCAGCCCCAGAGCCAATAATCAGCAGAGCCGGAATCAAAGTAACCAGACGCCGAGCCAGCAGCGGCACGCGAATGTGCAGCAAGCCTGCCATAATTTCTGAACCGGCATAGGCGCCCACAGAAGTAGAAGCCAGGCCTGAAGCCAGCAGACCAATTGCGAAAATAACCCCCACACCTTGGCCCAGGTGGGCGGTGATAGCCTGGTGCGCCCCCTCAATGGTGTCGGTGCCCTCCACGCCACCAAGTGCAGAGGCCGCCAATAGCAGCAAACCAATATTTACTGCGCCCGCCAGCAGCAGCGCGGCCACAACGTCTACGCGGGTAGCGCGAATAAGTGACCACTTGCGCTGGTCATCATGTTCGCTACCGTGACGGTCATTAACCAGAGAAGAGTGCAGGTAGATAGCGTGCGGCATAACCGTGGCCCCCAGCATGGAAGCGGCCACCAAAACTGAATCCGATCCCTTAAATGCTGGGATCAAACCCTGGGCGGTTTCGCCCCAGTTAGGTGGGGCCATCACCAATCCACCCAGAAAGCCGAAAGTAATAACGAGCAGCAGCGCAATAACTGCCGCCTCAAAGTGGCGTTGGGTTTGCCTTTCACTAATAGCCAGCAGAGCAATCGAGGCAATACCCACAATAATGCCTCCAGCTAGTAGCGGCAGCCCGAAAAGCAGGTGCAGCGCCAAAGCGCCACCAATTACTTCAGCCAGGTCTGTGGCAGCAGCCACCAGCTCAGCTTGAGCCCAGTAGGCCAGGCGGGCTTTGCGCCCCAGGGTGTTACCAACCAGGGTGGGTAGGGAACGGCCGGTAACGATACCTAGCTTGGCGCTTTGGTACTGGATCATCACGGCCATCAGACTGGAAAGAACCAACACCCACACCAGTAAATAGGAGTAGCGTGCGCCGGCAGTGATATTAGCGGCAACGTTGCCCGGGTCTACATAGGCGACGGCGGCTACAAACGCTGGCCCTAGTAATCCCAGTCGGGATCGTGCAGAGCGGATCGATGAACTTAACATTAGGTGCTTCCAGAAAAAAGTTAGGGTACCCGAAATCTCTATGTCTCAGTTTAGCGGCTATGTGGCTAGCGCTGTCAAAAGGTAGCCTATTAAACGTGACTCCAGAAGAACTCTCCGGCGCCATCGGCGCGATTTTGCACGAACTGGTAGCAGACGGCTCCCTAAATCTGGCTAGCGAAGAAATTCCTGAACCTAAAGTTGAGCGCCCGCGCAACCGTGACCACGGAGACTGGGCCACCAACGTCGCCATGCAGCTGGCCAAAAAAGCCGGCACCAACCCCCGCGCCCTCGCCCAGCTACTAACTGAGCGACTAACCCAAAACCCTGGCATTGCTAGCGCCGAAATTGCCGGCCCTGGCTTCATCAACATCCGTCTCGACGCCGCCAGCGCCGGCGAGCTAGCCCGCACCATCCTCACCGCCGGCACCAACTACGGCTGCAACAACTCCCTGGCCGGCCAAAACATCAACCTTGAATACGTCTCGGCCAACCCCACCGGCCCGGTACACCTAGGTGGCGCCCGTTGGGCGGCAGTAGGTGACTCACTAGCACGTATCTTCAAGGCCAGCGGCGCCCAGGTAACGCGCGAATACTACTTCAACGATCACGGCTCCCAGATCGACAACTTCACCCGTTCCCTACTGGCAAGCGCTCGCGGCGAGCAAACTCCTGAAAACGGTTACGGTGGCGCTTACATCGCCGAAATCGCCGACCAGGTGCGTGCCATTGAAGCCCAGGCCGGTCACCCCGACCCGGCCACGCTGGAAGACGAACAGGCCCAGGAAGTTTTCCGCGCCGTCGGCGTAGGGCTCATGTTTGACCAGATCAAGGCGGAGCTAAGCGAATTCCGTAGCGAATTTGACGTGTTCTTCCACGAGGACTCCCTGCATGAGTCCGGCGCAGTTGACCGCGCTATCGCCCGTCTGCGTGACCTGGGTAAGATTGACGACCGTGACGGCGCCGTCTGGCTACGCACCACCGAATTTGGTGACGATAAAGACCGCGTACTAATCAAGTCTGACGGCCAGGCCGCCTACTTTGCCGGCGACGTAGCCTACTACCTAGACAAGCGCTCACGCGGCGCCGACTGCGCCATCTACCTGCTGGGCGCCGACCACCACGGCTACATCGGTCGCATGATGGCCATGTGTGCAGCCTTCGGTGACCAGCCCGGGGTTAACCTACAGATCCTCATTGGCCAGCTAGTTAACCTGGTCAAGAACGGCCAGGCAGTGCGCATGTCCAAGCGCGCAGGCACGGTAGTTACCCTCAATGACCTGGTTGACGCAGTAGGGGTGGACGCCGCCCGTTACGCCCTGGCACGTTCCTCCATGGACTCCATGATTGACATTGATCTGGATCTGCTGGCCTCCAGCTCCAACGAAAACCCGGTCTACTACGTCCAGTACGCCCACGCCCGCACCTGCAGCGTGGCCCGCAACGCCGTCGAGCACGGGGTAAGCCGCGACGCTGGCTTTGACCCGGCCCAGCTAGACACCCCGGCAGACAACGCCCTGCTAGGGGTGCTCGCCCAGTACCCCGCCATCGTGGCCCAGGCCGCCAGCCTGCGCGAACAGCACCGCGTGGCCCGCTACCTAGAGCAGCTAGCCGGCGCCTACCACGCCTGGTACGCCGCCACCCGCGTCACCCCGCGCGGTGACGAGCCGGTCAACAGCGGACACGTAGCCCGCCTGTGGCTTAACGACGCCGTCGCCCAGGTACTTGCTAACGGCCTAGGCCTACTAGGTGTTAGCGCCCCGGAGAGGATGTAAGTATGAGCGTACGTATCGGTTTGCTAGGCCTGGGCACGGTAGGTGCCCAGGTAGCGCGCATCCTCACCCAGGACGGCGAGCACCTAGAAAAGGCGGTAGGTGAAAAACTAGAGCTAGTAGGTATCGGGGTGCGCTCGCTTGACGCCAAGCGTGACTGGCAGCCCGAAGCAGATCTGCTCACCACCGACTCCATGGCCCTAGCTGGCTCATGTGACCTGGTCATTGAGCTAATCGGCGGCATTAACCCGGCCTGTGAGCTGATCGCCACCGCCCTAAACTCCGGTGCTAGCGTGGTTACCGGCAACAAGGCTCTACTGGCCACCCACGGCGGCCAGCTGCTGGAGCTGGCCCAGGCCAGGGGTGTAGACCTACTTTTTGAGGCGGCTGTAGCCGGGGCCATCCCGGTGGTGCGTACCGTTAAAGAAGGCCTAGCCGGCGACAAAATCATCTCCATCAGCGGCATTTTGAACGGGACCACTAACTACATCCTGGATGAAATGACCACCAAGGGCCTGGATTACGACACTGCGTTAGCTGCCGCCCAGCAGCTGGGATACGCCGAAGCTGACCCCACCGCTGATGTGGAAGGTCTCGACGCCGCCGCTAAAGCCGCCATTTTGGCAACTTTGGCTTTTGGCCAGGAAGTTACCTTAGCTGACGTGTCGGTCACCGGCATTTCCAAGATCACCAAGGCCGACATTGACCAGGCTGGCGCGCGTGGGGGAGTGCTGCGCCTGCTGGGCACGGTGCAGGCCCCCGCCGGCCAGCCCAGCGCCGTCGTCGAACCCGTATTTGTAGCTAACGACCACCCCCTAGCCGCAATCCACGGCCCGGGCAACGCCGTCGTAATTGAATGCGAAAACGCCGGGCGCCTGACCCTAACCGGCCCCGGTGCTGGTGGCGCCCCCACTGCCAGCGCAGTTATGGGTGACGTGGTGGCTGCCGCCCGCGCCCTAGTGGCCCGCCGCTAAAGGTGCCAGTGGCCTGCCGCTAAAAGGAGCCACAGCGCTAGGCGCCCAGCCGCCGCAAACAGCTAAAAACAGACTTAGATTTAAGGAACCAGCGAGGAGAAAACATGGCCCACATCTGGCAAGGCCTGCTTAACGAATACCGCGACCGACTGCCCGTTTCGCAGTCAACCCCGATCGTCACCCTAGGCGAAGGTGGCACGCCGCTGGTGCCCGTGCCCACGCTTTCTAAGAAACTTGACGCCCAGGTGTGGGTGAAGGTTGAAGGCATGAACCCCACCGGCTCTTTCAAGGACCGTGGCATGACCATGGCCATGAGCAAGGTGGCCGAGTCGGGAGCCAACACGGTTATCTGCGCCTCCACCGGTAACACCTCGGCTTCCGCTGCCGCCTACGCGGTGGCCGCCGGCGTTAACTGCGTAGTGGTGCTACCCAAGGGCAAGATCGCTGCCGGCAAGCTAGCTCAGGCCATTGTGCACGGCGCCCGCCTGGTACAGATTGACGGTAACTTCGACGACGGCCTAAACATTGCCCGCGAGCTGAGCCGCTCCTACCCGGTGGCGCTGGTTAACTCAGTTAACCCTTACCGTCTGCAGGGTCAGAAAACCGCCGCTTTTGAGGTGGTAGACACCCTGGGTGACGCCCCCGATGTACACATGCTCCCGGTTGGCAATGCCGGTAACATCTCCGCTTACTGGATGGGTTACAACGAGTACGCTGGGCGCACTACTGCGGCCACAATGAGCGCCGACTTCGACGCCGCCGCTGCTGACCCGCGTGACTTTGCGCCGGTAGCTACCCGCGTGCCGCGCATGTGGGGCATCCAGGCTGAAGGCGCCGCGCCTTTCGTGCACGGCGGCCCGGTAGCCAACCCCGAAACTGTAGCTACCGCTATCCGTATCGGTAACCCGGCCAGCTGGGACTATGCCGTGGCTGCACGCGACGATTCAGACGGCTTTATTTCCGCCGTTTCCGACAGCGAAATCCTTGATGCCCAGGCGCTACTGGCCGCTGAAGCCGGCGTGTTCGTAGAGCCGGCCTCAGCCGCTTCTGTGGCCGGCCTGATCAAGGCTGGCGAGGCGGGCCTGGTGCAAAAAGGTTGGAAGATTGTGTGCACCGTGACCGGTAATGGTCTCAAAGACACCGCCACCGCGCTTAGCCGTCGGGAAATCACTACCGAATCTATTGCCCCCACCGTGGAGGCTGCTGTGGAGCTGTTGGGTCTATGAGCGTGCGCATCAGCGCCGAATACGCCTCAGTTCGCGTTCCCGCCACCAGTGCCAACCTGGGGCCAGGCTTCGACAGCCTGGGGCTGGCGGTGCGTTTTTATGACGAGGTTGATGTACGCCCGGTAACTTACGCCACCCATGTGGATGTTGAAGGGGTAGGGGCCGGCAAAGTCCCCACCGACGACAATAACCTGGTGGTGCGTGCCCTGCGTTTTGGTTTAGAAGCGGTTGGGGCCTCGCAAGCCAACTTTGATATGCGTTGTCGCAACCGGGTGCCCCACGGCTCAGGTATGGGTTCTTCAGCCAGTGCGGCGGTGGCCGGGCTGATGCTGGCACGCGGCCTTATCGACGAGCCTGAAGCGCTTAACGACGAGGTCATCTTGCAGCTGGCCACTGAAATGGAGGGGCACCCCGACAATGTGGCTCCAGCTATTTACGGTGGCGCCACGGTTTCCTGGATGGAAGCGGGCAAAGCCCACAGTGCCCAGATCCACCTCGACGCCTCCCTGCCGGTGACTTTACTGGTGCCCCCGGAAAGCATCCGCCTGTCTACCGCTAAGGCTCGTGAGGTGCTACCTGAGGTGGTCTCGCGCGAAGACGCTATCTTTAACATCTCGCGAGCAGCTTTGCTGATGCTGGGGCTAACTGGCCAAAGGCAGCTGCTAATGAGCGCCACCCAGGATAGGTTGCACCAGGATTACCGCGCTGAGGTACTTGAAGACTCGACGGCGGTGATGCGCGCCCTGCGTGAAGAGGGCCTGCCTGCGGTTATTAGTGGAGCTGGGCCAACTGTGCTGGTGCTAGATAAGCTCCCCAGCCACACCCGCAACACTTTGCGCCGCCATGGCTGGAGCGTGCTTAGCCCCGGTGTAGACACTCAGGGGGCAGTGCCGCTGCCGCTGTAACTGTGCTAAATCTGTTTGCGTCCTAAAGACGGCGCTGACTAGATCAGCTGAGCAGCTGAATTTAGCTTTAAGGGCTGACGGTTTAATAATCGTCGGCCCTTAGCTGTATCATAAGGGCAGTAGAGTGTTTACTTTAATGCTGGAAAGCGTCGAATTTGTGGCACAAATATGGTAGAAGATAGGTGTTTTTAGCATCTATCTGCTACAGTGGTGCACGAGCAAGGACTGGATGCAGTTCAAGCTCAGCACCCAAGTTTTTATGCGAGGTCCTCGCAACTGGATGCTTATACAAGTCCGTGTTTATCCGGCACTCGAATTATCCTCATTACCACCTGCGCTAATAGGTGGTAAAAACCATAGAAGGATCCTCGTGACCGAGACCCCCAATGCCAAACCTGGCACATCCCGACCATTGTCAACCATGCGTCTGGCTGACCTGCAAGAGCTAGCCGCCTCTATGGGACTTGTTGGTACCTCGCGGATGCGCAAGGTTGAGCTAACTTCAGCAATTCGCGCCGCCCGCCTAGCTGCTAAGAGCAACGCTGCTGCTAACACTAGTACCGCCACTGCACTAAACCCGGCCGCTACCGTGCATACAAACGAAATTCCTGAACTAAGCATTAATCCGCGTCTAGCAGCTCGCCGCGAAGCTGAGGCCAATGAGCTAGAACAGCCTCAAGGTGAAGGTGTCCGCCGTTTGGGGCGCCGTCGTGCTTCCGCCCCTGCCTCCGCCCCCCGCACTGACCTGGGCAGCCTGGACCTAGGCCTAGAGCTACCGGCCCCGCGCAGTGAAGCTGAAATGAACGCACGTGCTACTGCCCGTGCTGCTGCGCGAGAAATTGAGCGTTCGCGCCGCGCTGAGAGAGGCGACAAGGGTGAGCGTGAAGAAATGCGTACCCGTCGTCCGCGTCGTCGCCTAGCCACTGCCCAGGCAATCGAGGAAGACCCGGGCAAACGCGGTGGTATTGAAGAACACATTAACGCCAAGGCTGCGCTGATGCGTGAACTAGCCGAGCAGACCGGCACTAACGCAGTTGAGCCCAATGAGCGCAGAGCTGACTCCAGCGCCGAAGAGCCCGCCGAGCGCCGTCGTCCCCGTGATAGAAAACGCAACCGCGACAACGTAAACAACGAGCCGCGCGAACGCGAAGAAGAAGTACTAGTGCCCGTGGCCGGCATCCTTGAAGTTGGCCCTAACCACTCCTACCTGCGTACTTCCGGCTATCTACCGGGCCCCAACGACATCTACGTCTCCAGCGCCCAGGTTAAAGCCAACGGATTGCGCCCCGGTGACGCGGTAACCGGTTGGGTACGTGAAGGCTCACCTGAGCCCTACACCCGCTACCAGGGTCGCAAACAGCAACAGCAACGCCAGATCCGCCCCAAATACAACCCCATCCACTCGGTAGAAACCGTTAACGGTATGGATGTGGAAGCGGCTAAGCGTCGCCCCGACTTTGCTAAGCTCACCCCGCTTTACCCGCAAGAGCACCTGCGCCTAGAAACCACTCCCAAGGCTCTAACTCCGCGCGTAATTGACCTGGTAGCCCCCATTGGTAAAGGCCAGCGTGGTCTGATCGTTTCGCCGCCCAAGGCCGGTAAGACCATTGTGCTGCAGCAAATCGCCAACGCTATCGCGGTTAACAACCCCGAAGTGCACCTAATGGTGGTGCTGGTTGATGAGCGTCCTGAAGAAGTTACCGACATGCAGCGCACGGTTAAGGGTGAAGTTATTGCCTCCACCTTTGACCGCCCCGCCTCCGACCACACCGTGGTTGCTGAACTGGCCATTGAGCGCGCCAAACGCCTGGTAGAGCTAGGCCAGGACGTGGTGGTGCTGCTTGACTCCATCACTCGCCTGGGCCGCGCCTACAACCTGGCCGCCCCGGTCTCTGGCCGTATCCTCTCCGGTGGTGTGGACGCTGCCGCGCTATACCCGCCCAAGAAGTTCTTCGGTGCCGCCCGTAACGTAGAAAACGGTGGCTCACTAACCATTTTGGCAACCGCACTGGTAGAGACCGGTTCCAAGATGGACGAGGTGATCTTCGAAGAGTTCAAGGGCACCGGTAACATGGAACTGCGCCTGTCGCGTCAGCTATCTGAGCGCCGTATCTTCCCGGCGGTGGATGTGGCCGCCTCGGGTACTCGCCGCGAAGAGCTACTAATTGACCCGGCACAGCTAAAGATCATGTGGAAACTGCGTCGCCTATTTGCTGGTCTTGACCAGCAGGCCGCCCTGGAACTGGTGCTTAACAAGCTCAAAGACACTGCCTCCAACGCTGAGTTCCTGATGGCTGTTTCACGTCAAACACCGGCAGTAAGCGCTGCTGAGCAGGAAGTTAACGCCAAAGCCTAGGTGGCCCCAACGCCAACTGCGACAAAGCTGAATAAAACAAGTGGTGGGAATCTCGCTGAGCGTGAGGTTCCCATTGCTTGTATGCGAGGTAATTGGCTGGCATAATCGCCACGTTGACCGGTTCACCTAAAAAACGGTTTTAGGACCCGGCAACCTCTGAAGCTATAAGGAGATTCCTAAATGAAGCAGGGTATTCACCCCGAATACGTGCCCACCACGGTGACTTGCACCTGTGGTAACACCTTCGAGACTCGCTCTACCGTCACCTCCGGTGAGATCCGCGTAGACGTGTGCTCTAACTGCCACCCCTTCTACACCGGCAAGCAGAAGATTCTGGACACCGGTGGTCGTGTGGCTCGCTTCGAGGCTCGCTACGGCAAGCGCAAGAAGTGATCTGGGTTTTACTGCCCTAAATGGTGCCCCGGGCCGAGAGGTTCGGGGCATTTTTGCGTCCTTAGGACCCTGGTAGGCTTTAAGTATGTCTGATACCCATGCTGAGGATTTCTCTGCCGCCCGCGCACTTGTTGATGAATACACTGATATTGAAGCGAAAATGGCTAGTGCGGCCACTGATCCTGTGGCTCTACGTAAGCTAGGACGCCGCTATGCAGAGCTTGGACAGACAGTAGCTGCCTATAGGGATTGGGATTCGCTACGACAGGATCTGGCTGACGCCCGTGAGCTAGCTGAAGCCGACGCCGACTTTGCCGCAGAAATTCCGGCTTTGCAGGACGCTGAGGCGCAGGCTGCAGATAAGTTACGTAAGCTTTTGATTCCGCGTGACCCCGACGACGCCCGTGACGTAATCATTGAGGTTAAAGCTGGTGAGGGTGGGGAAGAATCCGCCCTATTTGCTGGTGACCTGGTGCGTATGTACACCCGTTATGCTGAGCGTATGGGTTGGAGCACCGAGGTGTTAAGCTTCACCGACTCTGACCTGGGTGGTTTTAAAGACATTCAGGTGGCCGTCAAAGCTAAAGGCACGGTGGCCCCTGAGGATGGGGTGTGGGCGCACCTGAAATATGAGGGTGGCGTGCACCGCGTACAGCGCGTGCCGGTAACTGAATCTCAGGGCCGCGTACACACTTCAGCTGCCGGCGTGTTTGTGATGCCTGAAGTTGATGACCCTGGCGAGATTGAAATTGACCCCAACGACCTGCGTATTGACGTGTTCCGCTCTTCAGGCCCCGGTGGTCAAAGCGTTAACACCACTGACTCGGCTGTGCGCATCACTCACCTACCCACTGGCATTGTGGTGTCTATGCAGAACGAAAAGTCCCAGCTGCAAAATAAGGAAGCGGCTATGCGCGTGCTGCGGGCCCGCCTGCTAGCTGAGCAGGCCGCCCAGGCTGAGGCTGAAGCTAATGCGGCGCGCCTAAGCCAGGTGCGTACTGTGGACCGCTCTGAGCGCATCCGCACCTACAACTTCCCCGAAAACCGTATCGCTGACCACCGCACCGGTTACAAGGCCTATAACCTGTCTAATGTGCTTGACGGTGATTTAGGGCCGGTAATTGACTCTGCGATTGTTATGGATGAGGCCGCGCGTCTAGCTGCTGTAGGTAACTGAAATGGTTGCGCCGCTGGCGGATCAGCCGCTGGCAGCAGACTCTGGCGCCTTAAAGCGGGCAACGCAGGCGCCAGCTGGGCAGAGCGAGAAAACGCCAATAACTTCGCTGGCTGGGCAGGGACGCGCCCAAGTTATGCAAGCTATCTCCCAGGCCACTGCGCGCCTAGCTGAAAGCGGGGTGGCTAGTGCTCACAGTGATGCGCGCCAACTGGCGGAGTTTGTGCTGGGCGAAAAACTCTACCTGCTTAGCCAGGCGCCGCAGGATTTTTTTGACCGCTATGAGCAGGTGATCACCCGCCGCGCTGGGCGTGAACCGCTACAGCTAATCACGGGCCGCATGTATTTTCGCTACCTGGAGCTATTAAGCCAGCCGGGGGTGTTTATTGTGCGCCCAGAAACTGAGGTGGTGGCCGGGGCGGCGATTGAGGCCGCCAGCGCCCTGGCTGCGCCGCTGGTGGTTGACCTGTGTACTGGTTCGGGAGCGATTGCCTGCGCGCTGGCCAGCGAGGTGCCCGGCTGCCGGGTGTGGGCGGTTGAGCTAGATTCCCAGGCAGCCGCTTTAGCCCGCGTTAATGCGCAAAAAAACCAGGCTGACGTGAACGTAATTGAAGCAGACGCCACCGGCCCCTTAACTGAGTTAGCTGAAATTGAGGGCCAGGTGGATGTGGTGGTAACTAATCCGCCGTATGTGCCCGCAGGGCTTATTGAGGATAGTGAAACCGCTAGTTATGATCCGCCCCTGGCGCTTTTTGGTGGGGGAGTAGATGGCTTGGAGCTACCCCTAAAACTGATTAAACGGGCCTCTAGCTTGCTGCGAGTGGGGGGAGTGCTGGTTATGGAGCATGACCCCAGCCAGGTAGAGTCCCTGGTCAAGGCGGCTAAGGCAGCTGGTTTTAGCCAGAGCGGGTGCCACCGGGATCTAACTGGCCGCCAGCGTTACCTGCAGGCGGTTAAGTAGCGTTTTGCGGCGGCTTTAGGGTCGACGACGGCGAGGGGCGCGGATGGCTAGACTGGGCCCGTGGATCTTTTTGGCGACCCCATGCGACTAAACCCTGCTGCCGTACTACCGTCCCTTAGCGACGCCGACGAGGAAGCTTGGCAGCTGGTTGAGCCCCCTGCTGACTATGAAGAGGGCTACGATATGCCCGAACTAGATAGTCAAGATCAAGCAGCCCTGGCCGCCTGGGCGGCTCAAGACTATGAACAGTGGCCCACTGCCATTCCTGGCGGCGCTGGCTTCACCAGCGGTGGCGACTACGCTGGCGCTGCGGCTGGTACAGCTGGCCCTGACGCGGCTGACCCTAGCCAGGTAGGTAGCCAGGCGAGCAGCGCAGCAAACGCAACCCACACAGGCGCCGTCGCCGCTTACAACGCGGGTGCCACTGCAAGCAAGCCCCACACGGGCGCCGTCGTTAACAAGAGCGCAAACCCCGCAGCAGAGCAGCTTCTACAGGGCCTAAACCCAGCCCAATACGAGGCCGTCATCTACCAAGGCGGGCCACTACTGATCGTAGCTGGCGCCGGCTCAGGCAAAACCCGCGTGCTCACCCACCGCATCGCCTACCTGCTAGCCACCGGCCGGGCCCGAGGCAGCGAAATCCTAGCCATTACCTTCACCAACAAAGCCGCCGCCGAAATGCGCGAACGTCTAGAAACCCTGGTGGGAGGGGCCGGCAAATACATGTGGGTGCTCACCTTCCACTCGGCCTGCGTACGCATCTTGCGCCGTGAACACGAAGCCGCCGGGCTACGCTCAAGCTTCTCCATTTACGACGCCACCGACTCCCAACGCCTAATCACCCTGATCGTGCGCGAACTAGGCATCGACCCCAAACGCTTCACCCCCAAAGCCTTCGCCAACCGCATCAGCGACCTAAAAAATGAGCTAATCACACCGCTACAATTCGCTGAAACCGCCAACACCTCCAACCCCTTCGAGCGCCACCTAGCTGAGGTATACCGCGCCTACAATCAGCGCCTCAAAGCCGCCAACGCCCTCGACTTTGACGACATCATCATGCGTACAGTCCAGTTACTGCGCGCCAAACCCGCCATAGCCCAGCTGTATCGACGCCGCTTCAGGCACGTACTGGTAGACGAATACCAAGACACCAACCACGCCCAATACGTGCTGGTGCGTGAACTTGTTGGGGTTGGGGGTCAAGGCCCCAGCGGAGAACTAACCGTAGTAGGTGACTCAGACCAGTCCATCTACGCCTTCCGAGGCGCCACCATCCGCAACATCGAAGAGTTCGAAAAAGACTTCCCCAACTCCCACACGATTTTGCTGGAACAAAACTACCGCAGCACCCAAAACATTTTGAGCGCCGCCAACGCCGTGATCAGCCAAAATGATGGACGGCGCGCCAAAAACCTGTGGACTGCGCTAGGTGACGGCGAAAAAATCGTGGGCTACGTGGCCGACTCCGAATACGACGAAGCCCGCTGGGTCAGCCAAGAAATCGAGCGTCTAGGTGAAGAAAACGGGGTGCGCCCCGGCCAAGTGGCGGTGTTCTACCGCACCAATGCCCAGTCGCGCGCCCTAGAAGAAGCCTTCATGCGCGCCGGGGTGCCCTATAAAGTAGTGGGCGGCACCCGCTTCTATGAGCGCAAAGAAATCAAAGACGCACTAGCCTACCTGCGTGCCGTCGATAACCCAGACGACACCGTCTCGCTGCGCCGCATTTTCAACGTGCCCAAACGTGGACTTGGCCAAAAAGCTGAAGCTACCCTGGCCGCCCATGCCGAACAGTACGGTATCTCTTTTGGCCAAGCCATTAGCGACGCCGCCGGCAGGGCCCGCCCGCAAACCCCTGATGGTCAAATCACGCTTACTCCGCCAGTTGCGGGGCTAGCCACCCGCACCCGCACCCAGGTGCGCCGCTTTGACGACATTTTGGAAGGGTTACGCACCCAGCTGCGTGAAGGCGCTGGGGTGGCTGAGCTACTCGACTCAGCCCTAGACACCAGCGGTTATCTGGCGGAGTTGCGCGCCAGCGACGACCCCCAAGACGCCAGCCGCGTAGAAAACCTGGCTGAACTGCACGCAGTAGCCGAAGACTTCCAGCAGGAAAACCCCACCGGCACCCTGGCTGAGTTCCTAGAACGCGTATCGCTGGTGGCAGATTCAGACCAAATTCCCGACGACGACGGCGGACAGGGGCAAGTCACCCTCATGACCGTGCACACCGCCAAAGGCCTGGAATTCCCGGTAGTGTTCGTCACCGGCTTTGAAGACGGCACCTTCCCGCACTCGCGGTCTTTAGCTGACGAGAGTGAACTGGCTGAGGAGCGGCGCCTGGCCTATGTGGCACTAACGCGCGCCCGTGAGCGCCTGTACCTGACTCGGGCGGCGGTGCGCAGCGCCTGGGGGGCTTCCAATGTGATGGTGGCTTCGCGTTTCCTTGACGATATTCCGCCCGAGCTTATGCGCTGGGAGCGGGAGGCGTCCTCAATGGATAGTTTGCGCGCCGGCTACGGTGGTTTCAGCGCTGGCTACGGCGACGGCGGCTATGGTGGCAGCGGGGGCTACGGCGGGGGCTACCAAAGGGGCCGGGGCGATAACAGCAGCTATGGCGGCGGGCGCCAAGTGGATGAAGACGATGATTTTTCTGCGCCAATTGGCAGCGGGCGGCGCTCTAGTGGGAAGCTGGGGCGCGTTGAGAGCGCTAAAGACCGCGCCAAAGACCGCGCTAAGGCCCGCCGCAGCCAGAAGCTAGGTGTTAAAGCTGAGCCGGAGGCAGAGGAGTCGGGTATTAAGCTCGGCGACAAGGTACGCCACGACGCCTACGGTGTGGGCACGGTGATCGCCCTGGAGGGTAGCGGTAAATCCACGGTAGCCAAGGTGGAGTTTAGCGACGGGGTAGTTAAACGTCTGATGTTGCGCTACGCGCCAGTGGTTAAGCTCTAGCTGGTCAAGGCGCGCCGGCGCGGGGCAGCTGCCCAAGGCTGGCAGCAGCCCGCGAGCGCCGGCGCCCACATTTGCTTCTCTTGGGCGCCCTGGTGGCGCCCAGAGAATGGGCGCTAGCCAAATCTGGCCAAGAGCCAGTGCTAACAATGGGTGGGGGGCACGTAAAGAAATTTACGTGCCCCCCACCCATTTGGGGTTCAACCCGCTATCTGTGGGCGGCTAGGCCGCCCACCAGCTACCACCTGGTTGCTCACAAAGGCGGCAGCTTGGATTTGTCGATAGCTACCTCATCCTGGCTGACCACTGGAATTACGTGCTCTAGGCGCAGCCACCACTGGTCGCGCGGGCGGCGGTTAACTAGGTCAAGCTCGTCGTTCATGTGGGCCAGTGGGCTGTCGCGGAACTCGCCGTTAACCAGGCCCACATAGTGGCCCCGGGCGGTGCCGGCAACTAGCTCATCAACCAACACCTGCATGGCGTTGGTGACTAGGCGGGTAGCCATCAGGCGGTCAAAAGCGGTGGGGTTGCCACCTTGCTGGACGTGCCCAATCACAGATTCACGCACGTCGTACAGACCATTGGATTCCTGGGCGAAAACGTCAGCCAGTAGCTTGGTGGAGTACAGGCCGCAGGCGGCCTCGTTACGCAGCACCAGGTAGAGGCGCCGTCCGTCGCGGAAGGACTTAACCATGTCGCTGGTGGCGGAGGCGATCTCGTCAAGAGTGGCGTCGTGCTCAGGCAGGTACACCTTTTCAGCGCCGGTAGCTAGGCCACTCATTAGGGTCAGGTAGCCGCAGCGCCGACCCATAACCTCAGCCACGAAGCAGCGCTTAGAAGCTGAGGCAGACAGCTTAATGGCGTCCAGGGTGGAAACCGTGGAGTTCACGGCGGTGTCTGCACCGATGCTCAGCTCACTGCCGGGCAGGTTGTTGTCGATCGAGGCGGGCACGCACACAATCGGAATGTTGAAGGCGGGGTAGCGGTCACGCTCCTTGATTAGGGTGTGGGCCCCCAGGTAGGCGTTGAAGCCACCAATCACAATCAGACCATCAATGTGGTTGGATTCTAGGGAGCGCCCGATGCTGTAAAGCTGTTCAATGGTGGGGTAGTCACGGTGAGTACCCAGGGCCGCGCCGCCTTCACCTACCCAGCCTTCGACGTCGGCCCAAGACAGCTCCTTTACGGCGCCGTCAAGCAGACCCGGGAAACCACCTTCAATACCCAGCATGGTTAGGCCGTGGTCAATACCCAAACGCACCGCAGCGCGGGCGGCAGTGTTCATGCCGGGAGCCAGGCCACCAGCGTGCAAAATAGCTACGCGCTTGTTCTTCACCGGGGAGGCCTCGTTGTGAGAGCTCTGCAGCGGCGGGGTGGACATGTTTTCAAAGATTTGCAGCATCTGCGCGAAGGAAGCGCCACGGGCCTCTACCGCCGCCTCATAGTCGCCGTCCTTAATGTAGGTGGCCACAGCACGGGTGTTTTCCACCGACTCCATTAGCGGCAGGTGCGCGATACGGTTGTGGCGCACCCCAATAATGTGCGGCTCACTTTCAGGAGTGGCTCGCAAAACTTCCTGAGCTGCGGCGTAACCCAGCAAGGTGGACATCCAGCGGTCATAGGCACTGGGGCGGCCACCGCGCTGAACGTGACCCAAAATGGTTACGCGGGCATCTTCACCCAGGCGTTCTTCTAGCACGTCACAGACATCGGCGGCAGTAATGCGGTTGCCTTTACGGTCTTGGGCGCCTTCAGCCACAATCACCAGGGAGTCGCGTCGTCCAGCAGCGCGCCCGGCCTGCAGCTTGTTGCACATGTCTTCTTCCCAGCCATCAGCCGGGGGCAGCTCGGGCACGAACACATAGTCGCAGCCGCCAGCTACCGCACTCATCAGCGCCAGGTAGCCGCAGTGGCGACCCATAACCTCAATTACGAAGGTGCGCTGGTGGGAGGCCGCCGTCGACGATAGAGAGTCAATAGCCTCCATAATGCGGTGCAAAGCCGAGTCTGCACCGATAGTCATGTCAGTGCCTACCAGGTCATTGTCAATCGAGCCAACCAGGCCAGCAATCATTAGCTGCGCGTGGGCTGCGGCCACTTCAGGGGTGATACGCCCGGTGGTCATAAGCTCAGCTAGTAGTGAGGGCCAGGCTTTGCGGAACTCGTTGGTGCCCGTTAGCGAACCGTCACCACCGATCACCACTAGGCGGTCAATGCCATGCTCTAGTAGGTTAGCTGCCGCCGAGAGCATACCTTCACGGGTGCGGAACTCCTTGGAGCGGGCGGTACCGATGATGGTGCCGCCACGGTGCAAGATAGAACCCACACTGTCCCAGTTAAGCGGGCGAATCCCCTCCCCACCAGCAACAGCCCCAGCCCAGCCTTCCATGACTGCGTAGGGTTGTGCTCCTAGACGTAGCGCGGTGCGTACTACTGCACGAACGGCGGCGTTCATACCTTGCGCGTCGCCTCCGGAGGTAAGCACCCCAATACGCACCGGGGTGTTTTCTGTAGCCACCTTGCATCTCCTTCCGGGTAAAAAAACTCCAGTAGTATTGTCCTACATAAAGAGTGGCTTACGCCATGTATGCACGCAAATCAAGACCAATTTGGCCCTTTAGTCCCCACTGCGTGAACAGGCGAGTTAACCTAATAGAAATAAATGCCGTCAACCCTTGAAAGGATACGCCGGTGGATCTTTACGAATACCAGGCACGGCAACTGTTTAAGGCACATGGGGTGCCAGTTCTTGGTGGCGAGGTAGCTAGCACTGCGCAGCAGGCGCGCGAAATTGCCCAGGAACTATTTGCTAACGGCTCCCAGCTAGTGGTTGTTAAAGCCCAGGTTAAAACTGGTGGGCGTGGCAAGGCTGGAGGCGTCAAGCTAGCACGCAGCCCGCAGGAGGCCTTTGAACGCGCCCAGGAAATCCTTGGCATGGACATTAAGGGCCACACCGTGCACAAGGTGCTTATCAGCGATGGTGCCGACATTGAGCAGGAGTTCTACTTCTCGGTGCTGCTAGACCGCGCCCAGCGGGCCTACCTGGCGATGTGCTCGCGTGAAGGCGGCATGGATATTGAGACTTTAGCTAAGGAACGCCCTGAGGCTTTGGCTAAGGTGGCAGTAGACCCGCTAGTGGGGATCGACGCCGCTAAGGCCGCTGAGATTGTGGCTGCGGCTGGTTTTGAGCCCGGTAAGGTGGCCGACGACGTCGCCGGGGTAATCCTTAAGCTGTGGGAGGTTTTCACTGGCGAGGACGCCACCTTGGTGGAGGTAAACCCGCTGGTGCTAACCCCGCAGGGCACCGTGCTAGCCCTGGACGGCAAGGTCAGCTTGGATGACAACGCCCGTATGCGCCACCGTGACCACGAGCAGTTTGTAGACACGGTAGATGCCGACCCGCTAGAGACTCGCGCTAAGGCAGCGGGCCTTAACTATGTGCGTCTAACCGGTGAGGTGGGTGTGCTGGGTAACGGTGCCGGTCTGGTTATGTCCACCCTGGATGTGGTGGCTGGCGCCGGTGAGAACCACGGCGGTATGCGCCCAGCTAACTTCCTAGATCTAGGGGGCGGCTCTAGCGCCCAGGTGATGGCCACCGGCCTGGAGGTAGTTGCATCTGACCCACAGGTACGCGCCATTTTGGTGAATGTTTTTGGCGGCATCACTTCTTGCGTGTCAGTGGCTGAAGGCATTGTTGCGGCAGTGTCCTCGCTAGGGGAGTCCTTCACCAAGCCGATCGTGGTGCGTCTAGATGGCAACCAGGCTGAGGCCGGGCGCGCTATCTTGGCTGAAGCTAACTTGCCGCAGGTAACCATTGCCGAAACTATGGATGGCGCCGCCGACCGCGTTACCGCCATCGCCCAGGAACTAGGGGAAAACTAATGAGCATCTTTCTTTCGCACTCAGATCGTGTCCTGGTACAGGGCATGACCGGTTCCGAAGGCCAAAAGCACACCCGCCGTATGCTAAGCGCGGGCACCAAAGTTGTGGGTGGGGTTAACCCCCGCAAGGCTGGCACCAGCGTTGACTTTGAAGTTAGCCCCATTGGGCCGGGCAGCGGCGAAGTTAAGGCCGGTACGGTATCGGTTCCGGTTTACGGCACTGTAGCTGAGGGTAAGGCCGCCACTGGCGCCGAGGTTTCGGTAGTGTTTGTACCCCCGGCTTTTACTAAGAGCGCCGTAATTGAGGCGGTCGACGCCGGTATGCGCCTGGTGGTGGTTATCACTGAGGGGGTGCCGGTAGCTGACGCCACTTACTTTAGGGCTTACGCCGCCGCCCACGGCACCCAGATCATTGGCCCCAACTGCCCGGGAATTATCAGCCCGGCTAAGTCAAATGTGGGTATCACCCCGCCTGACATTACCGACGCTGGCCCGGTGGGTTTGGTTTCTAAGTCCGGTACGCTCACCTACCAGCTCATGTATGAGCTGCGCGACCTGGGCTTTACCACCTGCATTGGGATTGGTGGAGACCCGGTGGTGGGCACCACCCACATTGACGCCCTGGCTGGTTTTGAGGCCGATCCTGACACTGAAGTGATCGTGATGATCGGTGAAATTGGTGGCGACGCCGAAGAGCGCGCTGCCGCCTACATCAGCGAGCATGTCACTAAACCGGTGGTGGCTTATGTGGCCGGCTTTACCGCCCCTGAGGGTAAAACCATGGGACACGCTGGTGCGATTGTGTCGGGTTCTTCAGGAACCGCAGCGGCCAAAAAGGTAGCGCTAGAGGCTGTGGGGGTTAAGGTAGGTCGTACCCCAACCGAAACCGCCGAGCTAGCACGTGCGGCCTACCAGGAGCTCCACGCTAACTGATGAGCACTTCAGCCACCCCAACTAGAACCGAACTGACTGTCCCTAGCGACTGGCCTGGAGCCGTACGCGCCGGCGTCGAATGGGTTGTCTTGGGGTGGCTGAGTGTCGTTATCCCCACCTTATTGGTGGTTTTGATTGTCACCCCCTCAGTGCAGTATTCAACTGTGTCCTCCCTGGCCTCAGGCACTAATTTGTGGCTGCTGGGGCTAGGCGGCGCGAGCCATTCCGAAATTGATGGCACCCTATCTTTGCCGCTGCTGGGGCTGACGATTTACAACCTCTGGCTTGCGCGTAGCTTTATTAGGCGCGCCCAGCTGTTTAATGTTTCGGCCATTGTGGTAACTGCCTGCACTAGTGCGGGGGCAGCTTTTGTGGGTTCATTTACCGCCCCCTCATCAAGCAGTTTTTTCCCGGCGGTGCTTTTTAGTGCGCTTTTGGCGGCGGTTGTGGCCGCAGTTGAACTGGGACGCGCCGGCCATTTAGACGACACCCGTTTAGGTAAGGCCTGGGCTAGGCGGCCCCTGTGGCTGGGCCTGGGGTTGCGCCTGGCTGGCTTTGAGCTGCTGACTTTAGCGACGGCGGCGCTAGTGGTTTTAGCGCTGGCGCTAGCGACCGGTTTTTCACGTATCTCCACCCTGCATGACTCTCTGGTGGGGGCCGGTACTGTGGCCACTGTTTCGCTACTTACCTTGCAGATCCTATGGTTGCCTACCGCCGCCATCTGGGCGCTTAGCTGGCTGGCAGGCCCCGGTTTTGCCCTGGGTCGAGGCAGCTTGTTTAGCCCGGGGGTGGTGCGCGCCGGTAGCGTGCCGGCCCTGCCAATGCTGGGGGCGCTACCTAAAACTGCTTTTGGCTCAGCCTGGATCATTATCGTGGTTCTAATACTGGGGCTGACCCTGGTGACCTGGCTGGCTATAGGGCGCAAAGTGGCCGCCAACAGTAAGCTAATTAGCCTGCGTGCCACCCTGGCGCTGGGGGCAACCGCGATTATTACTAGTTCACTGGTGATTTTGCTGCTTTGCCTGGCCGCTAGTGGCTCTGTGGGGCCGGGGCGCATGAGCGTAGCTGGCCCCAGAACCCTGGCGGTGGCGGGTGCTTTAGCAGCCCAGTTATTTGCCGCAACCCTACTGGGGCTGGTGTTGCCCCATCCGCGTGTGCGTCTAGGTGCAAGTCAAACCAAACACAAGATTGAGGTAGTTTCCATGAGCGCATCTAAAGCTGCTGCCCGCAGCGGCAATGAACCCAAGCGCCTGGTGGTGCTGGCTTCGGGCTCAGGCTCAAACCTGCTGGCTATCCTAAAAGCCTGCCAAGACCCCACCTATGGGGCCAAGGTGGTGGCAGTGGGCGCCGACAAAACCTGTAAAGCACTCGATTACGCCGCCCAGTACAAGGTGCCTAGTTTTGTGGTGCCGCTAAAGGACTACCCCAGCCGCGCCAGTTGGGACCAGGCCCTTACCGACGCCGTCGCCAAATACCAGCCCGACCTGGTGGTTTGCGCGGGCTTTATGAAGCTGGTGGGGGAGAGCTTCCTAGCTGAATTTGGAGGCAAAACCATTAACACCCACCCGGCTTTGCTACCCAAGTACCCTGGCGCCCATGCAGTACGCGACGCTTTGGCTGACGGCGCCACGGTTTCGGGAGCCACCTTGTTCTGGGTGGATGCGGGCGTGGACACTGGCAAGATCATCGCCCAGGTGCAGGTGCCGGTTAAACCCGGTGACACCCACGAGAGCCTAACTGAGCGTATTAAGGCCGCCGAAACTCCCCAGCTTGTCGCTGAGCTGGGCAAACTAGTGCGCAGCTAGATTTGGGCGTGAGCGCGGCTAAATATTGTGCGCGCACTAACTTAAAGCAACCCCAGCTCTACAGTAGACTGGGGTTGTTATCGCTGCAACTGGCGTGGGTGGGTCACCACCGGGGAGCGGCGAGCCCTTGAAACTTAAGTTTTAAGGGGTAAACCATGGCGCCGCCCGCCTGGGTGCCTAGGCAGTTATTTTCCAGTTTCAAGGAGTCAAATTGACTGCAATCCCCACCGCTCACGTGCCCACGGAAGGTCTAGTAAACCCTGACCAGGTGCCGGTTAAGCGCGCCCTGCTGAGCGTTTACGACAAGACCAACCTGGTAGAGCTAGCCACCCAGCTACACGCCAACGGGGTAGAGCTAATTTCTACCGGTTCCACCGCCGCCACCATTGCTGCCGCCGGTATTCCGGTCACCCCGGTGGAGCAGGTTACCGGCTTCCCCGAGTGCCTAGAAGGCCGCGTTAAGACCCTGCACCCCAAGATTCACGCCGGTATTTTGGCTGACCGCCGCAAGGACGCTCACCTGGCCCAGTTGCGTGAATTGCAGGTAGCTCCCATTGACCTGGTGGTGGTTAACCTTTACCCCTTCACTGACACGGTTGCCTCTGGCGCTGACTTTGACGCCTGCGTTGAGCAGATCGACATTGGCGGCCCCTCCATGGTGCGCGCTGCCGCCAAAAACCACCCGGCAGTAGCGGTAGTGGTAGACCCGGCCCGTTACCCTGAGGTAGCCCAGGCTGTGTCTGCAGGTGGCTTCACCCTCTCTCAGCGCCGGGCCCTAGCCGCCGCTGCCTTCGCTCACACCGCCAGCTACGACGTCGCCGTGGCCAGCTGGTTCTCCCAGCAGCTAGAGACCGAGGCAGCCCTGCCGGAGTTTGTGGGCGCCACCTTCACCCGTGCCCACGCCCTGCGTTACGGCGAAAACCCGCACCAGAGCGCTGCTCTGTACACCCAGGGCCAGGCCCAGGGCATTGCCGGCGCCGAGCAGCTGCACGGCAAGGCCATGAGCTACAACAACTACACCGACGCTGACGCAGCTGTGCGTGCTGCCTACGATCAAGGCGAGGCCACCACCGTGGTGGTAGTTAAGCACGCCAACCCTTGCGGCATTGCGGTAGATGAGGATGTGGCTAAGGCCCACGCTAAGGCCCACGCCTGCGACCCGGTGTCTGCTTACGGCGGCGTAATCGCCACCAACGCCACCGTCACCGCCGCCATGGCTGCCCAGGTTAAGCCGATTTTCACTGAAGTGATTGTGGCCCCTGAGTATGAACCGCAGGCACTAGAAATCCTCAGCGCCAAGAAGAACCTACGTATTTTGCGCCTGCCTAAGCCGGTACGTGGTGGCTATGAGTTCAAGCAGGTAACCGGCGGTCTACTGGTGCAAGAGCGTGACAATGTTGACGCCGCCGGTGACGACCCGGCCCAGTGGCAGCTGGTGGCCGGCCCCAGCGCCGACGCCGAAACCCTGGCTGACCTACGTTTTGCCTGGAACGCTGTGCGCTCGGTGCGCTCCAACGCGGTGCTGCTAGCACACGCTGGCGCCACTGTGGGTGTGGGTATGGGCCAGGTTAACCGCGTTGACTCGTGCAAGCTGGCCATTGAGCGCGCCAACACCCTAGGCGCGCGCGCCACTGGCGACGCCGCCGCCAACCAGGCCAACAGTGCCGGTGGGGCGGATGCCCGCCAGATCCTAGCCACCAGCGCCCCCCAGCGTGCGGTGGGTAGCGTAGCTGCCTCTGACGCTTTCTTCCCCTTCGCCGATGGCCTGCAGCTGCTTATCGACGCCGGGGTTAAGGCTGTGGTGCAGCCTGGCGGCTCTATCCGCGACGCAGAAGTGATTGAGGCCGCCCAGGCCGCCGGCGTGACCATGTACTTCACTGGTACGCGCCACTTCGCTCACTGATACATTTAGCGGGGGCAGGTTTATACCTGTCCCCGCTTTATATCCCAACCCCTTTAAGTCCCGCCGCTTTTAAATTCCGCCCCCTTTAAGTTCCCACCCACGCCAGCGTGTTAAACCAATATGTTAGCCAGGCGTTAAACAAGGAGCCCCATGGATTTAGTACTGGTAGCCGCCCCCATAGTTTTGGCGACCGTATTTTCCGCAGCTGCTATCGGTAAGCTCACCTCCGGCGTCGATGACGCCGATACTTGGCGTGAACTGGGCCTACCCAAATTCCTAAACCAAACCTGGCTGCGCCGCGCCCACCCCTGGGCTGAGCTGGCCCTGGCGCTAGCTTTACTGGTTGTGCCCGGAGTACTGGCTTGGCCGGTGGCTCTGGCCGCGCTGGTTTTGGTCAGCTTCTACCTGGTGCTGATTGTGCGCCTAGCCCGCCAAGATCAGGCCAGCTGCAACTGTTTTGGGGCTAAAAATGCCACCGAAGTGGGGCCGGTGCTAATTGCCCGCAACCTGGCCCTAGTGGCCCTGGCCCTGCTGTGGCTGGTGGCGTTAGCTTGGGGCACACCAGTTTTCGCGCTTCAAGTGGCCACTAACCCGCCAGTTCTAGCCCTGGTGGCGGTGGCGGCAGTTACTTGGCTACTAGCCCAAGCTTCACTGGGTAAAGCCCCGGCGCCAGTAGAGCAAAGCGGCTTTGCTCAAGATTATCTAGACGCTCCCGCCAGCCAGCAAGAAGGCGAGTATCTGCGCGCCCTGATCCCCATCGCCACCCTCTATGATGAGTTTGAAAGCGGCTACAACCTGCGCGCCTATTCAGCCCGCCAGGCTCACCTGTTGCTGTTCCTATCTATGGAATGCGGCTACTGTGACGATATTAAAGCCCTAGTGCCCGGCTGGATCAACGCCATTCCCCAGGTGGCTATTAAGGTGGTTTCCCCACGCAGCGCCGAGGAATACTTCGCTAAGGGAGACCCCTACTCGCTGCGTGGACACTATCTACGTGACGTTAACGAGGAAGTTTCCCACCTGCTGGCAATTGAGGCAGTGCCCGCCGCCGTGCTTTTGGGTACCGACGGCCTCTTAGCCGGTGGCCCAGTTGAGGGTAAAAAAGCCGTAATTGAGCTGGTAGAGCAGATGCTGGAACAAATCAGCGACGCCGTCGACACCGGTGACCTACCTGCTGAAGCCTCCAGCTACGGCGCGGTAAAAGGTATGCTGTAGCGGTTGCCAAGGAGAAAAATGAGCGAAGAAACAGCTGAAAGCGTACTTTCCCCTAACCAGTTGCCGCCGCGTCACTACTATCGCGTGGCCGGGGTAGGGGTAGTGACGGTTTGCGTGCTAATCGTGGTGGCCACTGCGCTGCTGGGTTACTCACGTTTTGCGGTTTTGGAGGCTGCTGCACTGACCGGCGCCCTTACCATAATTCGCCTGCTGCGCCCCGAGGGCACCTGGATTCAGGCCCGCAGCCGGTTTGAAGATTTAGTGGTGGGTACTGGCCTAACCGTTGGTTTAGTGCTGCTGTCCACCTACGCTAACCTGCCGCGCATCTACTAAAGCCTGCTTTGGCTGCGCTAGGGCCGACGGCGTAGCTGCTGGCAATATGAACGCAGTCACCAGGGGTGCGGTTTAGCTAGGCCCAGGGCTGCGCTTTGCTTAGGCGCTGCGACGAGCGTCGGCTTGCTTAACTGCCAAGGCCACTTCCTGAGGTTTTAGTAGCGGCACCATATGTGAGCTGGTTGAAGCCTGCCACAGGTGTGCATCAGGCAGCTTGCTCGCATACTCACTGTGGGCCTTAAACCACTCTGACTCAGGTGAAGAGCTGGCCAACAAAATCTCTACCGGCACCTGCGGATGGGGCAGGGGCTGCTCGCGCAGCTTTGCTAGCGCCGGGTAGTAGCCCTTATTTTCTTGACGACGCGCTTTTAAAGCAGCGTCGCTGACGTCCTCGACGCGCACTTTTTGCTGCAACCGCGCTGGTAAATGCTTATAGCCTGCAGCCATTAGGAAAATGGGGAGCAGTTTAAGATCGCGGCTAAAAGTGATCGCCGAATCAAAAAGTGCCTCCAGGCGTTTACCTAGGGGACCAATCTGGGCCCCCACAAATTCACTTGAGGGATCAACCAGCACCAGTGCCTTAACCAACTGTGGTTGGCGTGCGGTTAGTAAACGGGCCATGATGCCCCCATAGGAATGGCCCACAATAATGGCCCCCTGGGGTGCGTAAGCTCGCACCACCTGCTCTAGGTCTGCCACCAGGGCCTCTAGGCTGCGCTCTGTTGCGGCCGGTGAGCGACCCAGGCCGGAGCGATCATAGCTGATCGTGCGGTAGCCGGCTTTTGCCAGTAAATGAGCCACATTTGCCCACAGTAGGCGCGAGAGCCCCAGGCCGGATTCAAACACTACCGGCGGCTTAGCCTCGCTTGTCGCAGCCGCTGGCGCCGTCGTGGTTGCAGCCGGCCCGGAAAACGGCAGATGCTCAACCACATGCAGCCGGCGTCCGTCGCTTAAATCAACATAGCTGTGCTTTGAACGGGGCCAATTTACCTGCTTAGCGCTCATGGCTTCACCATAATCGGATTGATCAGTTAAAACGATGGGAAACTGACAAATTTCGCTATATGCGGCGAATGCATATTTTAGAAAATAATGTAAGAAAATCTCACTATGCGGAGAATGTAGCGCTATAAGCCAAATATTGAGATTATGTTGCACACCTAGGCGCTGACGCTATTGGCGGCGTACCGCGTTCGCCAGGCGCCTCGCCGCGAGCGAAGGAAAAGGCATGATCTCGGTGCGTAAGCTAGCAAAAGCTGGCGGCATCCTGTTTTGGGTGATTCTAGCGATAGTGACCGCTTTGGTGGTGGGCTCTATTAAGGTGGGTTCCTCCCCGCTGATCACCGTGCCGCTGGCGCGCGTATTCGTTACTTTTTCGGCGATTTTCGCCCAGTTCTTAAGTTTTGCAATTCCGCTTATCATCGTGGGTTTGGTAACCCCAGCAATTGCAGATTTAGGACGTGGAGCCGGTAAGTGGCTCTCTATTACTGCGGCCCTGGCCTATGGCTCCACCCTGTTTTCAGGTTTCCTTACCTACGTGGTGTGCGTCAGCGTTTTCCCGCACATTATCACCAAGTCTTTGGCCTCTAATGTGGGTAAAGCCGACGCCGGCACCCTCAAGTCATATTTTGAAGTGGAAATGCCCCCGGTCTTTGGGGTCATGACGGCGCTGCTGCTGTCTTTCGTAATCGGCATTGGCCTGTCGCTGGTGCCCAGGGGCGTGCTGCGTAAAGCCAGCATTGAATTTAGGGCCATCATTAGCTCTTTGATCAACAAGATCATTATTCCGCTGTTGCCGTTGCACGTGTTTGGTACCTTCTTGAACCTGGCTATCTCAGGTGCAGCGTGGCGCATTATGCGCACCCTGCTGAGCGTAGTAGTGGTGGTGCTGGTACTGGAAGTGGTTATCCTGCTGACCCAGTTTGTGGTAGCTGGGCTGATTGGCAAGCGCAACCCGTTAAAGGCGCTGTGGGCCATGATGCCCGCCTACACCACCGCCCTGGGTACCTCTTCCTCGGCTGCCACCATCCCGGTGACTTTGCGTCAGACTCGCAAAAATGGGGTATCTGCGCCGGTAGCTGCTTTTACCGTGCCTCTGTGCGCCACTATTCACCTGGCTGGTTCAACCTCGAAAATTACCGCCTTTTCACTGGCCATTATTGCCTCCCAGGGCATGAATGTTTCAGCTATGCAGTATGCCGGTTTCATTTTCATGCTGGGTATTGTCATGGTGGCCGCCCCGGGTGTGCCCGGAGGTGCGATCATGGCCGCCACCGGGGTGCTCTCTTCAATGCTGGGCTTTAACGAATCCGCTATCGCCCTTATGATCGCCACCTACATCGCTTTGGACCCCTTCGGCACCGCCACCAACGTAACCGGCGACGGCGCTATTGCCATTGTGATTGACCGCCTGGCTCACGGTAAGTTCAACGATGCTAAAGCTGACCCGGAAAACGCCCGCGAGCTGTCTTTTGACGGCATGGCCTACCTGGACAAGGTTTCGGTAGAAGGGGTAGTTACCGACGAAGACCGCGCCCTATCCCAGCAGCTGGGAGCCTAGTGCGTCGCGACATCCACAAGGCCATACAAGGCTCTGTCCCAGCAGCTGGCTAGCGTGCGTCTAATGCGCTGGCGCCATAACTGCTGCAGTGAACACCCTTAAAAAATAGTTAGCGCTAACCATTACGGTTAGCGCTAACTATTTATGTAATTGCTGGGGTTTATCGGCTATTGGCCCCAGAGTGGTGCACAAGCGGGCTTAGCGATCCATAAGCTGGCGCAGCGGGCCGGGAGTGTTCATTAGCTTTTGGGGCTTGCCGCTTTGAACAATCTGGCCGTTTTCAAAGACCACTACCCGGTCAGCCAGTTCCAGGCCCACCAACGTATGGGAGACTTCCAAAATAGTGGCTTCAGGTAGTGCCTGGCGCAAAGACTTGCGCACGCTAGCAGCCAGCTTCAGATCCATATGTGAAGTGAACTCATCCAAAATCAGCAGACGCGGCTTAGCTACCAGCGCCCGGGCAAAAGCTAGACGCTGAGCCTGGCCGCCAGAAAGCGAACTGCCACGCTCACCCACAAGCGTGTCGAGTCCCTTGGGCATAGCCCGCACCTCGGCAGCCAGCTGAGCGTACTCCAGGGCCTGCCACAGCTGGGCAGTATCTGCCTGCGGGGCCGCCAGGGCCAGATTCTCACGGATAGTGGCGCGCATAATGAACGGATGCTGGCTTACCAACTGCACTTGGGAACGCAGCGAATCAACCTTAAGCGTGCGCACATCGTGCCCATCAAGCAGCACGCGCCCGCCCACAGGATCATCACAGCGCGCCGCCAACATGCTCAGCGTGGACTTGCCGCTACCGCTAGCACCCGCCAACACCGTCCAAGAACCGGCGTTTAGATGCAGGGAAACCTGAGTTAAGGCCTGGTGTTTACGTTCACCAGGGTAGGCGTAAGAAACCTTGTGCCAGGTGACCTCCAAACCAGACTTGGCGGCGTCGTCGCGATGGGCAGGCAGAGCCTTGGGCCCATCAAGCAAAGCCGGCCCATGGGCGGTGGCATAAACTCGCTCAGCACTAGCCCAAGCTACCGACACTGAAGAAGGCATATCCTCCAAGGTACGCGCGCTAGTGCGCTGAGCTACCAGGGCGGCAATCACCGCCACCACTGTGGGGGCCTGAGCCAGGGGAGCGGCCTCAAAAACCGGGTCGCGCAGCCAAATAAACAGCACCCCAAACAGCATCAGGGCCATAAAAAGCTGCCCGGCTGCCCAACGCAGGGCCGCCCAAGCCCGTACTGGAGCATCAGCGGCGGTGATCGAATCACCAATGCGTTCAAGCTGCTCTAGACGTTGTAACTGGGCGCCATAAGAAAGCACCTCGTTGTAGCCCTGCACCGAGTCAGTTACGTGGGCCTGCAGCTGGCCGCGAATCTTGGCGCTCTTTTGGGCTCCGGCAAGGGAGAACTTAGCCCCCATCAACGGCACCACCACTAAGGTCAGCGCCAGCATCACCAGGACGAAAATAGAAACCGTAGCCGGAGACACAAAGGCGATCCACACCCAGGTCAGCAGCGGCACTACCAGGGAACTTACTAGCGGCGCCAAAGTGTGGGCAAAAAACACCTCAATGCGGTCAATATCCTTAGTTAGCCGCCCAGTTAGCTCAGCTGAGCGAGTGTGTAAAGACAGACGTGGCGATTGGGGCAGCATAGACCTAAACAGCTCAATGCGCAGCAACTCTAGGGCTTTGAAAGCAACTAGGTGCCCCATGAACTGTTCGGCGTAGCGCAAAGCGGCCTTAACCAGGGCAATGATCAAACATGCCAGCAAAAACAGCCACACCAGGCCAGTATCGAGCCCGCCGCCACCGCTGAGCTTACGCAGCGCCACCGCGAGTGCATAGGCCCCCAGGGAGTAGATAACTACCTGCAAGATCTGATCCAGTAGGCGTGCACTTACTGACAGGGCCAGAGGCTTTAGTGCCGGCCGCGTTACTTCTAGGATCCAGTTATAAACCCGACGCCGTGACATCAGTCGTCCTCTCCGCTAGAGCTGTGGGCTGAGTTGGCATCCATAGCAGTTGGTTTTTTGGCAGAGTTTTTCTTGGTTTTAGTGGGTTTTTGCATCTGGGCTAGAGAGGCTAGCGCTGAGGTTAGGGGAGTGGTCATGGCGTCGCCGCTAACCTTGGCGGCCAGGAGCTGGTCTGCCTGGGCTTTGGTGGGTTGGGCTGGGCCGGTGGGCTTAGCCTTGGGTTTGCGCGGCGTGAGCTCGTGGAGTTTGCCTTTAGAAACCTTAAAAGTGCGGTCTGTGTGAATCAGGGCCGCCGGGCGGTGTGAAATGGTTACCACAGTGCGGTTGGCACCTAGGTTTTCTAGGGCTTTAATGATGGCAGCTTCGCTAGCCAGATCTACCTGACTGGTGGGCTCATCAAGTAGCAAGATGGGGCGGTCAGCTAGCACAGCGCGGGCAATAGCCAGGCGTTGGGCTTGGCCTCCTGATAGGCCCATGCCACTGTCGCCCAGCATGGTTTCTAGTCCCTTAGGTAGGGCCCGAATTTCGGTGTCTAGTTGGGCGACTTCCAGGGCACGCCACAGTTCTTCAGTAGTGGCTTCAGGCTTAGCTAGACGCAGGTTTTGGGCTACCGTGTCGCCAAAGAGCCAGGAGCGCTGGCTAACTAGGGCGCTGGAGCGCTGTACACGTGACATATTGGCTGGGCGCAGGCGGATAGGGCCAAGGCGCCCGTAGCCTTCACGGGGCAGTAAGTGGCCTGCCAGTAGCGCCATAAGCGTGGATTTGCCGGCTCCTGAGCGACCCACAATACCGATGTGTTCACCTAGTTCCACCCGCAGATTGACGTTTTTCAGGACGTCTTTATCGCCCCAGCCAACGCTCACGTCACGTAAGAAGATAGCGGCGGTGTCTACTTCTTCTTGCTGATAGCTGGACGCCTTGGCGGGCACCGGTGCGGGGGCAGCGCTGTCGGGGGTGGGGGTGGCCAAAATGTTGCGGATAGCTTTTTGGCTGGCGCGTCCGCCCATGCCCACATAGAAGAAGGCCCCTACGTGGTTAAGCGGGTCTAGCAGCACTAGCGCCACTAGTGCCAGAGCCAGGGCGTCACCGGCGTCTAGGCGTCCAGAATCTAGACCGGCGGCGGCAATGGCTATGGAGGCCAACAAAATGAATACGCTAGTAAATAGGTCGGTGGCTAGGATTACCAGCTGGTTGCCGGCCAGTAGGCGCATCAGGGCCCGGCGGTTAGCTTCGCCGCGTTGAGCTAGACGCTGGGCGTAGCGTTCACCGGCACGGGCCAGTACTAAAGTGCTCAGGCCTTGCACTGCATCTAAGTATTGGGCAGCTAGAGCTGAGCGCTGCCGGCGTGAGCCAGCCGCGCTACCCCGGGTGAGGCGGCTGACGGCGAGGCTAGCGCCAATAGCGACGGCGACACCAGCTGCTAGTTCTAGGGCGCTAAGGGGATCAATGAAGATAGCTGCCAGTATTAGCACCACTAGGGGCGTGATCAGGGCACTGATTGCTTGAGGCAGGAAGGTGAACTCATATTTAGATACGCGTTCGCTTCCATCAACCAGGGTAGAGACTAGTGCGCCGCTGGCGGTGGTTTTAGCGCTATCGGCGCCCGCTCCGGTGCGCGGCAAGTGACCGATCGCGAAAATGTGGTCTAAGGTGCGCACGCGTAGGCGTGATTCTTCATCAAGTGCATTTTGGCGGCCAATATAGTCCGCTGCCGCATAGCTTAGGGCGCAGATGCTGGCAAAAATAACTGCCGTGGCCAGCCAAGGCCACGCTGCCGCAAACGGAGAGACTTGATGGGCTAGTACAGTGGAGTCAAAAGGTGCCCCCACCCCCTTACCAAAACCAATCAAACTTAGGGCGCCGCTGGCACCTGCCACGACGCTAAACACACAAATCTGACGGTAAGCCCGCTGCCCTAGAGGTGAGCGGGTAGGTATGGTTTGGCCTCTCACGGCTAACAGCTTAGCTTGCCATTAGCGCCTTAGGGGGCATAGAACACAGTTAGCTAACCGGCGTGCGCACTAAAGGCTCTGATTTGGGCAAAATCGCTGGGTCCTAAATTTTGTATGCTCAAGGGCATACACTTATACACAGTGGCTGTGCAAGGAAGCAGTCCTTAATTGTCTTACCTTAAGGAGACTTAACTTATGGCAAACGCCCCCGTAAATGTCACCGTCACCGGTGCCGCTGGCAACATTGGCTACGCACTACTGTTCCGTATTGCTTCTGGCGCCCTGCTAGGCCCCGACCAGCCGGTAAACCTACGCCTGCTGGAGATCCCCCAGGCTGTTAAGGCTGCTGAGGGTACCGCTATGGAGCTATTCGACTCCGCCTTCCCGACCCTGGGCAGCGTGGACATTTTCGATGACCCCAAGCAGGCTTTCGACGGCGCCAACATCGCCTTCCTGGTTGGTTCTATGCCGCGTCGTGCCGGCATGGAGCGCTCTGACCTGCTGCAGGCCAACGGCGGTATCTTCGGTCCTCAGGGTGCAGCTATCAACGCTGTAGCCGCTGACGACATCAAGGTCCTGGTTGTGGGTAACCCTGCCAACACCAACGCCCTGATTGCCGCCAACCACGCCCCGGATGTGCCCAGCTCTCGCTTCACCGCTATGACCCGTCTGGACCACAACCGCGCCCTAGCTCAGCTAGCTGCCAAGACCGGCGCTCACGTAACTGACCTAGACAAGGTCACCATCTGGGGTAACCACTCCTCCACCCAGTACCCTGACCTGACTCACGCCACCGTTAAGGGCCAGCCGATCACCGAGCTTTTGGCTGACCGCGCCTGGGTTGAAGGCGACTTCATCCCCACTGTGGCCAAGCGTGGCGCCGCCATCATCGAAGCCCGTGGTGCTTCCTCCGCCGCCTCCGCTGCCTCCGCCGCCATCGACCACGTGCGCGACTGGGTCAAGGGCGTTAAGGGCTACTCCTGGACCTCCGCCGCCATCATGAGCGACGGCTCCTACGGCGTACCCGAGGGCATCATCTCCTCCTTCCCGGCAACTAGCGTTGACGGCGAATGGAAGATTGTTGAAGGACTAGAGATCGACGACTTCTCCCGCGCTGAGATTGACGCTTCTGTCAAGGAACTGCTGCACGAGAAGGACACCGTTAAGGGCCTAGGTCTGATCTGATCTAACTAGCTACTACCGCTAGCTACTGAAGCTGGCCGCCACGTAAGTGACGGCCAGCTTTGTTGTTATGGGCTGCCTCACAGTCAGATACACACAGAAAACATCCGCACAAAAGTGCACAAAAAATAACAAATCGATAGCGATTTTTGCGCAAAACCCAATTTTTCCAACATCGCACGAAAATTTGTTGCACAATTGCAACTACAGAACGAAAATTTGTTGCCCAAGTGACTTGACTGAGCGCTACCACAAGCAATCGGCCTAGCACGCAAGTAGCAACTTCTAGGACAACGCTGTTCAGGAGCGATCATGAGCGTAAGCACATACATGTCACGGCGTCAGGTACTAATCGGTGCCAGCGCCACCGCACTCGCGGCCACCCTGGCCGCCTGCGGCTCAAGCGACAAGAAGGAAGGCAAGTCTGGCGAGGCAGTAGGCGAAGGCGATGCCAGCCAGGTCGACGTCGTCACCTGGTGGCAGGCCGGAAGCGAAAAGGACGGCCTAGAAGCCCTAGTCAAGGTCTTCAACGCGCAGTTCCCCAAGACCAAATTCGCCAACAAGGCCATCGCTGGTGGCGGCGGCTCCCAGGCCAAGCAGAAGCTAGCTGCAGACCTGTCCGCTGGCAACCCGCCAGACACCTACCAGGCCCACGCCGGCGCTGAACTCAAGGACGACATTGACGCCGGCTACCTGCAAGACGTCTCCAAGCTCTACGACGAGTTCAAGCTCAAGGATGCCTTCCCCAAGACCCTAATGGAGCGCCTAACCGTAGACGGCGCCATCTACTCAGTGCCCTCCAACATCCACCGCAACAACGTAGTGTGGGCCTCGGTATCAGTGCTTAAGGCTGCCGGCCTAGACCCGGCCAAGCCTGCCCAAACTATTGACGCCTGGATCAGCGACATGGAAAAGATCAAGGCCGCCGGCTACACCCCCATCACCATGGGTATGGCCTGGACCCAGATGGGCCTGTTCGAATCTGTGCTAATTGCAGACCTAGGCGCAGAAAAGTACTCGGGCCTGTTCGACGGCAAGACCGACTGGGCTGGTGCTGAAGTAACCAAGGCTGTTGAGCACTACGCCAAGATCGTCTCCTTCACCGACAAGTCCCTATACACCGAAGACTGGGAGCCGGCCATCAAGCCCATTATGGAAGGCAAGGCCGCCTACAACGTCATGGGTGACTGGGCGGTAGCTGGTTTCAACGCCGCCAAGAAGAGCGCCGGCACCGACTACGTCTACTTCCCAGTACCGGGCACCAAGGGCATCTTTGACTTCCTAGCCGACTCCTTCACTCTGCCCGAAAAGGCCAAGCACCCCGGCGGCGCCAAGAACTGGCTCAGCTGCATCTCCTCCAAGGAAGGCCAGGTTGCCTTCAACACCGTCAAGGGCTCCATCCCCTCCCGCACAGACCTGACGGATGAGGAAAAGAAGAAGTTCTCTGAGTACCAGCGCTCAGCCATGGAAGACTTCTCCAAGGACACCATCGTCTCTTCCATTGCTCACGGCGCAGCCCTACCGGCCAAGGCCTCCAATGCCATGGGTGACGCCCTAAGCAAGTTCGCCCAGGGTGCCTCAGATGCTAAGGCTCTGCAAAAAGCCCTGGCTGAAGCCTACAAGGCAGCTCAGTAAAATTTCCGGCTGGCGCCCTTAAAAGCTGATTAAAAGTCAGCAAGTGCTCTCTGGTTCCTTTCTTGGTGGTTAGGGTGCCAGCCGGCATAAACGCGGTGGGCGACGTCGTCAAAGCTACGACGGCGTCGCCCACCTTTTAACATCAGCAAGTGTCAAGGAGGACAACGCATGTCCCAGGCCCGTGCGGCGCGACGGCGTAAAAACAAGATCAAGCAGTGGGGCCCAGGTCTGCTGCTAATCTCTCCGTCCCTAATCTTGGTGGCAATCTTCGTTTACGGCATGATTGGCGCCAACTTCAAAACTTCCCTATACAACACCCACCGCGCTGCCCAGGTCTCAGGACGGCGCCCGTCAAAGTATGTGGGCTTTGAGAACTTCTCCAAGCTCTTTGAAGACCCAAACTTCCAGCACTCCTTCATTAACCTGATCCTGTTTACCGTGGCCTTCCTAGTGGGCACACTAGTACTGGGCTTTCTATGGGCCTGGCTGTTAGATAAGCCCATCAAGGGGGAGGGGATCTTCCGCTCGGTATTCCTATTCCCCATGGCGGTGTCCTTTGTGGCCTCCGGTGTGGTGTGGCGCTGGCTGCTCAACTCCAAAACCGGCAGCGAAGCCTCAGGTCTAAACCGACTATTTGAAATGTGCGGGCTGACCTTCCTAGAAAACAGTTGGGCCTCAAATGTCCACTTTGGCATCTTGGCAATTGCAATCCCGGCTATCTGGCAGCTAGCAGGCTATGTGATGGCCCTGTTCCTGGCCGGTTTTAGGGGCATTTCTGACGACCTGCGTGAAGCCGCCCGCGTCGATGGCGCCAATGAATGGCAGCTATACAAAAACATCATCTTCCCGCAGCTAACCCCCATTGCTCTAAGCGCCGTGATCATCATTGGGCACATGTCGCTTAAGAGCTTCGACCTAATCATGTCGATCACCGACCAGCGCACCTACTCCACTAAGGTGCCGGCAATCGACATGTACAACTTCATGACCGACAACGACTACTCCAACGCCGCCGCCGTAGGCGTGATCTTGCTGGCGCTGGTAGCTATCGCGGTTATTCCCTACCTGATCCACGACACTAAGACAAGGAAATGAATATGAGCGAGCCTAAAGTTAAAACTAAGCGCGCTCATGGCTCCCGGCGCTTTCAGCTAGGAACCACCGTGCGCTACGTGCTGCTATTTATCTCCCTGGCACTGGTGCTAATTCCGGTCTATGTGCTGATTGTGACCTCCTTTAAAGGCTCGGCTGAAGCTGACCCCTCCACCACCTGGTACCTGCCTGAGCACTGGGAAACTAAAAACTGGTCGCGGGCTTGGGAAGAACTAGGCGGTGGCCTGGTGCGCTCGCTGCAACTAGTGATTCCGGCGGCGCTGATTTCAGCCATGCTCGGTAGTGCTAATGGCTTTGTGCTTTCTAAGTGGCGCTTCCCGGGGGCGAATGTGGTGTTCACGCTGATTTTGTTTGGCATGTTCATTCCCTACCAGTCGGTGATGATTCCGCTGATGCGCCTGGTGATTAACGCTGACCTGGGTTTTGGGATCCCCACTTTGATCTTGATGCACGTGGTTTACGGTATTCCGATCACTACCTTGATCTTCCGTAACTACTACGAGACGGTGCCTAATGAGCTTATTGAGGCGGCCCGCGTGGATGGGGCTGGGATGCTGCGCACCTACTTCTCGGTGGTGCTACCGATTTCTGTGCCGTCTTTTGTGGTGGTGCTGATCTGGCAGTTCACTAGCGCCTGGAATGACTTCCTGTTTGCCTTGTTCTTTGGTGGCGGGGCGCAAAACGGTCCGGTGACGCTGGCTTTGAGTAACTTAGCGCACGGCTCGATTCTGGCCGACTATGGTGCTTCAATGTCGGGTGCATTGATTGCTTCAGTGCCTACGCTGCTGGTTTATATCGTCCTGGGTAAGTACTTCGTGGGCGGTTTGATGTCTGGTTCCGTTAAGGGCTGAGTTACATTCTCGACGGCGTCGCTGTTTTTGGCGACGTCGTCGAGCTGGCTTCTTATAATCGTCCCTATGGCCCGACGCAGCTCTAAGCGACCCTATAACCAGCCCCATGTACCGCTAAATATGGATCGGCTGGCTTCCTTGCCACGCTCGCAGCGCGGGCCGGGGGGAGCAGAGTTTACGGTGCGTAATGTGCGCGGGGCTGATAAAAGCTATATCTGCCCCGGATGCAATCAGACGATCGCTCCGCGTACGCCTCATGTGGTGGCTTGGTCTAATGAGTCGCTGTTTGGGGCTGAGAGGGGTTTGGAGGAGCGCCGTCACTGGCATACCTCCTGCTGGAACCGCAAGCTGTGGTAGCGATTGTGCCAACTGGGAGGGGTTGACCAGCAGTTTTAGTTCCTGTTCACGCAGAGCATAACAGTCCCGACGGCGGGGCTATTTTTGCAGGTAGTGGCGGGTTTGCTGGAATAACTGCCAAGTTCGTGCCGTTTGTTTATGCTTGACTAAATTGAGTCATTTTGTTCTATGTGGATAAATTTAGGTTTATTTTTATCTTAATTAATCGATAAACCCTTGAAACGACGGGAAAGGCTGCTGTAAATTAATATCGTTGAAGATATTCAAAGAGGAATATCTATAAGGTGAACTTATTAATTAGGTGCTTTTTATAAGAGGTGCTTATTATTTATTTGCAAATTTCCTTCAAACCTGCTCTCACCTGCATCTTAATGAGAATTCGGGACTGGAAAAATACCCCAGAAATGATGCACACTTTGCACATGGGCAAGACAGTGGGTTTAAACATAAAGATTGACCCGGGTTCTAGCCTCCCGGTGTTTATACAGATTGTAGATGCAGTTAGTAAAGGCGTAGAAAAGGGAGCGATTACTCCCGGTACGCGTCTGCCGGCTACGCGCACTTTAGCCGCCACGCTAGGTGTAGCCACTAATACTGTGGCTAAGGCCTACCGTGAGTTAGAGCGCCACGGAGTGGTGCAGGGGCGAGGTCGCTTGGGCACTTATGTGCTTGATCGTGACCAGGCAGCTACTCACCGCGCTGCGGGAGCCTACTCGCGCTCTATGAAATCTCTAGGGCACTCACTAGAAGAAGCACAAGACTACCTGGCCTACGCCTGGAGCTAGGGCAGGGTTAAAACCAAGGTGCGGGTAAAACGTTGATCCCGCGTGGCTCGCACCTTGATGCGTGATGCTTAAAGCACTACGGCAGTGATTTAAGTGTTACGCATAATAAGAAAGGGGCGGATGGTTGCCAACAGGCCATCCGCCCCTTGTTTTATGTTCGGGCTACTTGTCTGCGCTAGCGGCGCTAGCAGCCGACTCGCTAGAGTCAGCAGATTCAGCCAAGTCAGCAGAGTCGCTGCTGTAGCTAGAGTCCGCGCTTAGCTGCGGCTGGGTAACTGAAGCAGGCATACCGGTCACAAAGGCGGCGGCGCTACCAAGCACCCCGCGCATCTCCTCCAGGTAGGAGCTGATCGAGTCACGCTGCGCGCGCAGCTCCTCCACCTCACGCTTAGCGGCGGCAGTGAGCGCATCAGCCTGGATCTGTGCATCCAAAATCAGCTGCTCAGCCTCACCCCGGGCACCAGCAATAACCTCTTCGGCGGCGCGGTTGGCGTCCGCCTGGCGCTTGCGGGCTTCCTCATCGGAAGCGGCGCGCATCTTTTCGGCGCGCTCCATAGCCTCGCGCAGACGCTCTTCGGCGTCAGCAGCCTGCTCTTCAGCCTTAGCCACCATAGCTTCGGTGGACTTACGGGCGGCCTCAGCAGCCTCGGCAGCTTCCTTAGCGGTGCTTTCCTTAAGTGCGGCCACCTCAAGGGCGCTGTTTTGGCGCAGCTCGGCAGCCTCAGCGCGAGCAGCCTCAGCCTCATCCTTAGCGGCGCGGCGCGTGGTCTCGGCTTCCTTACGGGCCTGGGTCAGCAGTTCCTCGGCCTGAGTGTTGGCCTTGTCGGTAACCAGGCGGGCTTCCTTGCGGGCGTTATCGAGTAGCTCGCGGGCCTGACGCTCAGCGCTGGTGGTGGCCTCTTCAGCAGCGCGGGCAGCCTCATCACGAGTGGCAGCGGCCTCCTGCTCGGCGCTAACGGTAATTTCGGTAGCTTCCTTGCGGGCGCTAGAAATAGCCAATTCCGCTTCACGCTGACTGGTGTTGGTCAGGTTGGTGGCCTCCGTGTTGGCGGCGGTGCGCACCTTATCTGCCTCACGCTTGGCAGCAGCAACCAGCTCATTGGCTCGATCCGTGGCATTAGCCAGGGTAGTGCTGGCCTCGTTTTCTGCCTTAGAGCGTACTTCTTCAGCTTCCCGGCGAGCATCTGCCAGGGTAGTGGCAGCCTCGGTGGAAGCACGCTCAGACATTTGCGCCACATTCGTGCGAGTGCGGGTTAGCAGGCTATCTGCCTCGCGGTTGGCCTTTGCCAAGATAGAGGCAGACTGTTCTTCAGCATTGCGTAGCAACTGCTCAATACGTGAGCCCAAGCCAGCGTAAGTGGGCTTGTCACTCTCGCGTAGACGACGCTGTGCTTCTGCTAGCTGTCCGGCTAAAGTCATGGCGCGGTGGTCAAGGCTGGCCACCTCGTTACGCGCTTCCACTAGTTGGCGACTCAGGCTCTCCAAACGCTGGTCCACCTGCAGCCGATCGTAGCCGCGCATGGTGATAGCGAATTCACTGTGGTCCTCAGCCACGTTTAACTCCTCGGTTGTTAAAGCTCGGGGCGAATAGTGCCCACCGTCCAAGCCTAGCGGGTCGCAACGGGTTTTGCGGCAAATGAGACACTGATGCCCAGCTCCCCCCTAAGCAAACAAATCAGCCTGTCTCTTAGCATCAGCTCACGCAAATGTGTAGGCTAGACGGCAAGAATATCTACGCTACGGCTTTAATATCTAGATCCCGCAGAGCGCGGCACGAACGAGCTCACCCGAGGAGAACCTAAGTGAACAGAATTCTTTCCCTAGTAAAACCCCGAGTGCTAAGCATCGTGCTTATCGTCTTGGGCTTGTTGGCGGTGATCTTGGCGGTTGCCTCAGCTACCATTTGGCGTCCTTCACAGACAGCGGTAGCCACGCTTAAGCCGGCAGCCACCACGGCGTACGTTGTTACTGGCGACGGCGTCCTAAACATGGTTGACTCCACTGTCACCATTACTGCCAAAGCTAAAGACGCTAACTCTACGGTTACCTTGGCGCTGGCTCGTTCTGAAGATGCTCAGGCCTGGCTGGCTAACGACCCCTACACGGAAGTTACCGGTCTAAGCTCCTGGGAGTCCCTATCGGGGCGCACAATTACCGAACGTTGCAATGTAAAGGCCAGCGCTACCCCCACCGCTAAGGCAACTGGCACGGCCGCCTCTACTGCTAAGGCCACGGCTACGGCGTCGGCTAAGGCCACGGCTACCTCCACCGCCAAGGCTAGCGCTAGCCCCACCCCTGACGCTAAGGGCTGCATTAAGGCGGTTGCTTCCAAGGCCTCGCTAAACGGCTCGGACATGTGGGTAACCTCCAAGACCGGCAAGGGCTCAGTGTCCATCACTTATGACCCCAGCTCCTCTAACTACGTAGTGTTGGCTGCCACTGACGGCAAGCAACCTGCTCCCACCTTCAGCCTGTCGTGGAAGCGCACCGTAGGCACTCCCTGGTTAATTCCCGGCCTGATCGTAGGTGGTCTGCTGGTAGCTGGCGGCGTGTTCATCTTCATGCTCGATATTCAGATGCGCCACCAGGAGCTGGCCAATGCCCAGCGTCGTCGTCGCCGCCAAGAAGAAGCAGCTGCCCGCCTGAACAGGGACCCCAACCGCCCCCTGACCCGTTTGGAGCTGCGCGAAAAGGCCCAGGCTGAGGCAGCCGGTAAAGTCTGGATTGACCCGCGTCGTGACGTGCCCAGCGAAAGCGCTGCCGACGTCGACGCCGACCGCACCATCCCGGCCGCACCTAACCCGATTACTGATTCACGCGGCATCTGGGCCGTTCAGGCTGCTGGGGGAGTAGATCGTGTGGCCGCTGCCCAAGACCAGGTAGCCCCCCAGGAAGGCGACGCCGTGCCGCACCTGCCGGGCACTCCGTTTAGCGCTACGCCGTTTACTCCGTTTGATGGTGCCCCGGTCAGCAGTGCCACGCCGTTTAGTGGCACCCCGGCCGGTAGCGGCGCCCCGGTCATGGGCGCTAACCCCGCTGTAGCCCCCACCCCGGCGGACCCCACCCCGGCGGCTGGGCAAAGCACCTTCAGCGTTCCTGGTGTCCCGCAGGCGCCAGTTTCTGGTCCTAGCGCGGCCAGTGCCGAGCAGGCGGCCCCGGTTGGTCCCCGCGTAAGCGGTACCCCACAAGCCAGCCCGTTTGCTCCGCCCAACAGCGCTGGCTTTGCCCCCAAAGCCCCCACGGCGCCCATTCAGGAATCTGCCCTCAGCGCCGCCAGCGCTGCGCACGCGGCAGTTAACCCCTTCGCAGTGCAGCCAGGCACTAACCCCTTTGGGCCTAAGTACTCCAGCATCTTTGATGAGCCAGCCTCGGCCCCCAGCCCCACTCCGGCTGCTGGTAATGCCGCCTTGGCAATGGAGCGCTCAGGTGCTTCAACGGACGTATTTGAGCCCATTAACGAGCCAGTGATCTCTGCTCCTGAAGCTAGTGCCCCCAGTGCGGCCAGCAGCTCCAGCGCACACAGTGCGCCTACCCCGGCCTACGGCCAAGCTCAGGTGGACACCGCTCCCACGCACGACAGTGCCCCCAGCGCAGCTAGCACTGGCAGCACGGCTAGCGCCCCTAGTGCTGACGCTACAGGTGCTCCCGGCGCCGACGCTACAAGCGCACCCACCCCAGAGCAGGCAGATGAGCCCCAGCGCGAAGACGTGGCCAAGGAGGAAAACTAAAATGAATTTGACTCGACGCGGCGCCCTAGGGGCCCTGGTAACCACGGCTGCCGGTTTGGGCCTAAGCGCCTGTGGCCAGGAGCTACCCAAGCCGCATCCGCCTAAAGCTGACACCACTGCTAAGCCAGTGCTGGACTCTACGCGTCTAGAAACCATTTTGAAGCGCATCCAAACTGGACTTACCGCCGCCGATAAAGACCGTGACCCAGCCAAGCTAACCGGCTATCTAAACGGCCCGGCGCTGCGCCTGCGCACAGCTAATTACAAGCTGGTTAAGGCCGGCGGTGGCTCGGTGGCCACGCTAAACACCAATGCGCGTATGTCTGCGGTGGGCGCCACCTCCACCTTCCCGCGCACCGCTATCAGCGTCTCTGCCATCAGCGGTAAAAATAACTCGCCGCTACTGTTGGTGTTAGACCAACAAGATGCCCGTAGTAACTATGAGATGTGGGCTTGGGTGCGTCTATTTGCCGGCGCCAAGATCCCGGCGACTGCTGGTCCGGCTGTAGGCTCAGCCCAGATCGAGGCAGACTCCACCCAGTTCCTGTTCTCACCAGATAAGGCCATGGCCGCCTACGTGGAGGCCCTGAACAAGCCTGATTCGGCTAACGGTAAGGCTTTCCCCGACGACGGCCTACGCAAGCTTGTGGCCTCCGAGCGGGCCGTAGCCAGCCAGGTAAAGGACGCCGGTAGCGTCACGGTTAGCGTTAGCGCTGGTAACGACGGTTTCCGTGGCCTAGTGACCAGCGACAATGGGGCTATCGCGGTCGGTTCTTTGAGCTTCACCACCACCTACCAGCGCACCTCTGCCAAGAGCACCATCACGGTCTCTGAGCAGTTGGCTGCCTACATGGGTGGAAATAAAGAAGTCACCAGTAAAGTGATGGCTACCTACGAGGCTATGGTGGCCTTCTACCTGCCTCCCAAGGGTGCTAAAGCTAAGGTGCCCACCGCCCTGGGAACCGGCGTGGTACTCACTTCAGTGACCCGTGACGACTCCAACCCGCCTAAGTAAGGAAGTAATCCATGTCGATGTTTGGTGCTGTTGACCTATCCACCCTAGCGCCCTCAAAAGGCGCGGCTAGTGGGGCTGGTAGCGAGGGGGCGGCTGCCCCCGGCGTGGCTGACAGTGGGGTAATCGACTCGCCATTAGTGATTGACGTTGACGTCACCAATTTTGAGGACGCTGTAAAGCGCTCTATGCAGGTGCCGGTAGTAATTTCACTATGGTCACCGCGCAGCCAGGTTTCTGCCGAAGTTAACACTGCGCTAGAGGCGCTAGCCACCCGCTATCAGGGCCGCTTCCAGCTGGCCCGGGTGGATGTTGATGCTAACGCCAAAATCGCTGAGTTGTTTGCTGCCCAAAGCGTACCCAGCGTGGTAGCTGTGCTGGGTGGTCAGCCGGTGCCCCTATTCCAGGGCCAGGCCAGCGCTCAGCAGCTAGAGCAGATCTTTGAGCAGGTTATGCAGATGGCTCAGGCTAACGGCATAACCGGTCGAGTACGCCTAGATGCGGCGCCGGTGGCGCCAAGTGAGCCGGTTGAAACCGAGGAACAGCGTTTAGGCCGCGAAGCCATTGAGGCCGGCGACTACGCCAAGGCACAAAGCATCTACGAGCACGCTCTGGTTAATGACCCGGCTAATGATGAGCTACGCCTAGCCCTAGAGCAGGTTAAGCTGCTTCAGCGTGTAGAAGGCGCGGATCTAGACGCTGCTCTAGCCGCCTCAAACCAGCCTGAAGCTACCTGGCGCCAGCTACTAGCTGGGGCCGACGCCGCCCTGGCTATGGGCGATATTGAGGGCACCTTGGCGCGTGGTCTAGAGGCTGTACGTCGTAGCTCTGGCGATGAGCGTGACCAGGCCCGTGTGCGCCTGCTAGAGCTGTTTGAGCTAATTGGCACTACCGACCCGCGCGTGGGCAAAACCCGCCGCGCACTAGCGTCGCTGCTGTACTAAGATAGCTAGTCCAACGCTGGGGGTCTGCTTTGCAGGCCCCCAATTGTTTGCCAGACACTAGACTAGTAAGCACCCTGACGCGCTAATAAAAACCACCGCCAGCTAAATGTGGGGGGCCAGTTCCTAGGAACTGGCCCCCCACGTTATATATCAGCGTGCACAGCTAATCAGCTTGCTAATCAGGCGATCGGCTCACCCTTGATCTTCCACACCTCGCGAGCGTAGTCGCTGATGGTGCGGTCAGAGGAGAAGCGGCCGGAGCGGGTGATGTTTACCCACACCTTACGGTTCCAACCCAGCGGGTCGGCGTCGTGGTCGTGAGCCATACGGTCCTTGGCCTCGCGGTAAGCAGCGAAGTCACCCAGCACGTAGTAGACGTCAGCCGGCTCGTAGGAGGGCTCCAGCAGGCTGCGGTGCAGGTCGTAGAACCAGCCTGAACCGTTGTCGTTCAGGGTGCCGTCCACCAGGGCGTCCAGCACGCGACGCAGGCCAGGAACGTTGTCCATGTGCCAGCGCGGGTCGTAGTCGCGCTTGAGGGCGGGCAGCTCGTCCTCGGTGGCACCGAAGATGTAGGCGTTCTCGTCACCGACGGCGTCGAGGATCTCTACGTTGGCGCCGTCGAGGGTACCCATGGTCAGTGCACCGTTCATCATGAACTTCATGTTGGAGGTGCCCGAAGCTTCCTTACCGGCCATGGAGATCTGCTCAGAGACGTCCGCAGCAGGAATGATGTGCTCGGCGGGGGAGACGTTGTAGTTGTGAACGAAGACCACCTTGATGGTTTCGTTTACATCGCTGTCGTTGTTAACCAGCTCAGCAATGGTGTTGATGAGCTTGATGATGGCCTTGGCGCGGATGTAACCGGGGGCAGCCTTAGCGCCGAAGATGAATACGCGCTTGGGCACCTGCAGGCTCGGGTCCTGCTTCATGCGGAAGTACAGGTCCAGGATGTAGAAGGCGTTGAGCAGCTGACGCTTGTACTCGTGTAGACGCTTGATCTGCACGTCGTAGATGGCCTCAGGGTCAATCTTGATGCCTTCACGCTCAGCGATCCAGTTGGCGAAGTCGGCCTTGTTGGCGGCCTTGATTTCGCCTAGGCGACGGTAGATGTCGTCGTTGCCGGCGCTGGTGTACTCGCTCAGTACGCTTAGGTCCTTGACCCACTCGTCAGAGCCGGTTACCTCATCTAGCAGGGCGGCCAGACGGGGGTTGCACTGCTTGAGCCAGCGACGTGGGGTGACACCGTTGGTCTTGTTGTTGAAGCGCTCGGGCCAGATGGCGTACCACTGGGCCAGGGTGTCGCGCTTGAGGATCTCGGTGTGCAGGGCGGCCACACCGTTGATCGAGTAGGAGGCGTAGCAGGCGATCCAAGCCATGTGGGCGCGGCCGCCGGAAACCGGGGCCATGTAGTCGATGGTGCCCTGGTCGAGGCCGCGCTCGGCCATGTCTAGGCGGAAGCGACGGTCGATCTCACGCACGATCTCGGCGATACGCGGGAAGATGCGGTCGAAAATGCCCATCTCCCAGGTCTCTAGGGCCTCAGCCAGCACGGTGTGGTTGGTGTAGGCGAAGGTCTTGGTGACTACCTCCCAGGCCTCTTCCCAGCCCATGCCGTAGTCGTCTAGCAGTAGACGCATCAGCTCGGGGATAGCCAGCACCGGGTGGGTGTCGTTGAGCTGGATGGCGTTGAAGTCGCTTAGGCCGCGTAGATCGGTGCCGTGCTGCTCAATGTAGTTGGCCACGATGTCCTGCAGTGAAGCAGAGCAGAAGAAGTACTGCTGGCGTACGCGCAGTACCTTACCTTCGTAGGTGGTGTCGTTGGGGTAGAGCACACGGGAGATGTCCATGGCGTGCTCACGCTCAACAATGGCGTCAGTGAAGCGCTGGGAGTTGAAGGCGTCGTAGTCGAACTCTTCTAGCGGTTCGGCCTTCCATAGGCGCAGGGTGTTAACGTTCTTGGTGCCATAGCCGGTGATGGGCATGTCGTAAGGAATGGCGCGCACGGTCATGTCGGCGTAGGACACTAGGCGCTGTTCCTCTTGGCGACGCACGATGAAGGGGTAGCCCTCTTCCATCCAGGAGTCGGGGTGCTCGGTCTGGAAACCGTTTTCAAACAGCTGCTTGAACAGGCCGTAACGGTACAAAATACCGTAGCCGTATACGGGCAGGTCTAGGGTGGCGCAGGAGTCTAGGAAACAGGCGGCTAGACGGCCTAGACCACCGTTACCCAGAGCAGCGTCGGGCTCTTCCTCCAGGACCTCAGATAGGTTCTGGCCGAAGGCGTTGAGGGAGGTGCGAGCCTGCTCAACTAGACCTAGGTTGGAGAGGTTGTTTAGTAGGGCGCGACCCATTAGGAACTCGGCGGAGAAGTAGTGCTCCATGCGGCCGGCCTTGTAAGTGCGGTCGGTAGATGCCCAGTCGTCAGCGATGTGGTCGACGACGGCGGCCGACAGGCCCGCCCAAACTTCCTGCGGGGTGGATGCCTTAGCGGGGCGCCCAGAAACGGCGCGTACCTGAGAAACGACTGCGTTGGACCAAGTGTCGGTCATAGCCTCAGCTTTCGACTAAGCAGTCTTGCTTGTCAAAAGGTATCTAAAGCAAACAAGCTGCAACGGGTATTAGTTCTGTTTTACGTGACTTATTAAGCACTGTCGAGACATTTTACTGTGAGAATGCCGGTCTAGTGCATTAGACCTCAAACAAAACGTGATACAAACCTAGCAAATGTGCAGCTAGTAGAGCTAGGTGGGGTTGCATATAGGGCTTTAGACCCAAGTTATCTTATAGTGAAACTAGACACTAGACGCAAATCATAAAAACGTCCCTGGCCGCCGCTAACGGTTTTGTTAGCGGCGGCCAGGGGGATTAGTTAGATGCCGAGCTAAGCTCAGTCAACTACCGGACGCAGGAAGATAGCACCCAGCGGGGGCACGCGCAGACGCACTGAAGCGCTCTGGCCGTCCCAGGGCAGCTCCTCAGCCTCAAGCACGCCGGGGTTGGTAACCCCAGAGCCGGCGTAGTCCTCAGAGTCGGTGTTAAGTACTTCCTCCCACTTGCCGGGGAAGGGCAGACCCACGCGGTAGCCCTCGTGGGGGTTACCAGCAAAGTTCACGATGCAGGCGATTAGGTCCTTGCGGCCTTCAGCATCCTTGCCCTTACGCAGGTAGGTAATGACGTTGTGGTCGCCATCGTTAGCGTTGATCCACTCAAAGCCGTGGTAGGTGAAGTCCTCAGTCCACAGTGCCGGAGTGGCCTTGTACAGCGCGTTGAGGTCGCTGATCAGGTTCTTGATACCGGCGTGGTCAGGGTTCTCCAGCAGCCACCAGTCCAGGGAGTTGTCGGCGTTCCACTCAACGCCCTGACCGAATTCCTGACCCATGAACAGTAGCTGCTTGCCGGGGTGAGACCACATGTAGGCGTATAGTGCACGCAGGTTGGCGCGCTTTTGCCAGTCGTCACCAGGCATCTTGGCGATTAGCGAGCCCTTACCGTGGACTACCTCGTCGTGGCTGAGCGGCAAAATGAACTGCTCAGAGAAGGCGTAGACCAGGGAGAAGGTCAACTCGCCGTGGTGCCAACGGCGGTTAACCGGGTCTTCAGCCATGTAACGCAGGGTGTCGTTCATCCACCCCATGTTCCACTTGAGGCCAAAGCCCAGGCCACCCTGCTCGGTGGGGGAGGTAACGCCCGGCCAGGCGGTGGACTCCTCAGCGCACATGATGATGCCCGGGTGCTTGCGGTAAGCAGTGGCGTTGGCTTCCTGCAGGAAGCTGATAGCTTCAAGGTTCTCGCGACCACCGTACTGGTTGGGGCGCCACTGGCCGTCGTTACGCGAGTAGTCCAGGTAAAGCATGGAAGCTACGGCGTCCACGCGCAGGCCGTCTACGTGGAACTCTTCTAGCCAGTACAGGGCGTTGGCAACCAGGAAGTTGCGCACCTCGCGGCGGCCGAAGTTGAACACGTAGGTACCCCAGTCGGGGTGTTCGCCACGCAGCGGGTCGGGGTCTTCGTACAGCGGGGTGCCGTCGAAGCGAGCCAGGGCGAAGTCATCCTTGGGGAAGTGGGCCGGTACCCAGTCCAGAATTACCCCGATGCCGGCCTGGTGTAGCTGGTCTACCAGGTAGCGGAAGTCGTCGGGGGTACCGAAACGGGCGGTGGGGGCGTAGTAGGAGGAAACCTGGTAACCCCAAGAACCACCGAAGGGGTGCTCGGCTACCGGCATGAACTCCACGTGGGTGAAGCCGGTTTCCTTCAGGTAGGGGATCAGCTCATCAGCTAGGCCACGGTAGCCCAGACCCTGACGCCAAGAACCTACGTGAACTTCGTAGATGCTCATGGGGGAGTTGTGCGGGTCGCGCTGGGGGCGCTGCTCCATCCATTCCTGGTCCTGCCACTGGTGGAACTCGTCGGTAACTACCGAGGCGGTGGCCGGGGGGATCTCGGTGGCGCGCGCTAGCGGGTCAGCCTTCTGCTTCCAAGAGCCGTCGTGGTGGCAGATCTCGAACTTGTAGCGGGCACCGACGCCGACGCCGGGCACGAACAGTTCCCACACGCCACAGGCACCTAGCGAACGCATGGCGGTGGCGCTGCCATCCCAGTAGTTGAAGTCACCAACTACGCGCACGGCGCGAGCGTTGGGGGCCCAAACTGAGAAGGCCACACCGCTAACTTCACCCATCGGGCCAGAGAAGTGCTTGATGTGAGCACCCAGTACCTTCCACAGTTCTTCGTGGCGGCCTTCACCGATCAGGTAGGTGTCAATGTCACCTAGGGTGGGTAGGAAGCGGTAGGGGTCGTCGGACTCGACTACCTGGTCACCGTAGGTGGCCTTAACGCGGTAGTCAGGCACCTCATTGCCGGGCAGAACCGCTAGCCAGATGCCGTTCTGCTCGTGAACGGCCGGGTAGGTGCCGGTTTCAGTTACGATCTCGACGGCGTCAGCCAGGTGGCGCACGGTACGGATGGTAACGCCGTGCTCGCCGGGGTGGCCGCCTAGTACCTCATGGGGGTTGTAGTGACGCCCATAAGCAACGTCGCTAAGTACCCAGGAGTCAACGGGTACCGCCAGTGCTAAGGCGTCATGCGCTGTGTTGTCACTCATAAACATATCCTCCCATGTTTTTGGGTTGTGTGCGTCACCATTCGTCCCAGATCATCCAGGGGAATGTGGGCCCATGTCGGGCGGTGCGTGAGCTCATAGACGAGCTCATAAACGGTCTTTAACAGCAGCTCCACTGTCAAGACCTGGTCTTGGAAAGCAGTCGTTTCCGGCTGCGTTAAGGGGTGGGTAGCAGGAACATGCTTGCAGGCTAGGCTGGTAATTTCCTGGTGGTAAGCCATAAAGAATTTTTCCACCAAGGCGTCGCAACTGTGCTCACTTATGCCGGCTGTAGCTAAGGCATAGCTAAAAGAACGAGCCATAGAAGCCAGGTCACGTTCCAAAGGCGCTAAGGACAGTTGCTCACTGTCAGTGCGTAGCGGCTCGCCTTCAAAATCAACCACGTACCAGTTCGCAGAGCGTAAGCCGCCAGGCGAGTGCGCGTCGGCTGCAGATACCAGCAGTTGGCCCAGGTGATAGTCGCCATGAATGGCTTGCAAAGTCACGGCCTGGCTAATTTCAGCTAGTAGCGGCTCTAGCACAGTTTCTAGCTGTTGGCTCAGGGTACGGGCGCGGCTAGTTTGCTCAGGGTCAAGCGGGCTGGCTGCCAGTAGCGTCTGCAGCTGCTCAGTTAACGCAGCTAGACGCTGACGTGCCAGGGTGACGTAGTTAGTTTGGCTTTGGGTGCCTAGGGTGCGCGCCAGGCAAGCGTGCATTTGCGCGGTTAATTTACCCAGCTGCTCGGGCACTGCCAGGCTAAGCGGCTGCTCAGGTGAGGCTTGGCGCAGCTGCTCCACGTAGTATTCAAAGCCATCGCGGGCCCCGGCAATAAATTGGTGTCCCACCACCACTACTACTTGCGGCGCGGATGGCTTGGTTAGGGCCTCAGCGTCAGAGCTGGCTTGGTTTGCGCTCGCGTCACTTGTCGCCGACGGCGCAAAGGGCCAGGTCAAGGTGGGGGCTAGTACCAGCGTGGGAGCGGCGTCGAAATCAGCTAAGGCGCGCGCAAGCAGGCATTCGCGGTTAGTGCCGGGGTATAGGCGGCGCAGTACTTTAGCGATAACTTTTCCCTGCGCGGTGGAGAGCACCACGGAGGTGTTGGACTGCTCACGGGCGCTGTCATCAATCACGCTCACCTTAAGGCCGGTTAAAGCCTGCCAGGTGGCATCCAAAGTGCAGGCCTCGCCTAGCCAAGCTAGGCGGCCGTCGCACTCAAAGCTTGCCCGCCAGCCACTAGTGGGCGCCTGCCAAGCCAGCTTGATGGGCACACTCAGGGCAGCGCCGTCGTCAAGTAAGAAGAAATACCAACGTAAGGTGTCGCCTGAGTCAAGCACCTCAAAACTTACCTGGACATTGTCAGGCAGTAAGGTGCCCCAGCGCTGGGTAGCCAAAACTGGACGCAGCAGGTTAGCTAGCTGCGTCGCTTCGGGCCAGGCTGGGGCACTCATCACTGATCGTCAGAGGCGGGTGATGTTAAATACGTGGGCGAAACGACCCTCGTGAGGGTCTAGGCGCACGTAGTTAGAACCGGACCAGTAGTACTCGCCGCCGTTTAGCTCATCGACGGCCTTAACTACCGGGCGTGAGCCATCAGCGTTGCCGGGCAGACCCACGGCAGGCAGGTTCAGCAGCACTTCACCCTCAACCGTGTTGTAGGGGTCAAGGTTAACCACAGTGAGCACAATGTCCTCACGGCCATCCAAAGACTCCTCAGCGCGTACCCGCTTGGAGTAGGCGATCAGAGAATCGTTGGTGGTGGTGTGGAAGGTGATGTCACGCAGCTGAGCCAAAGCCGGGTGCTGGTGGCGGATTCGGTTTAGATCAGTTAGTAGCTGCTCAATACCGTTACCACGGGCCGCCTCGAAGTCACGGGGCTTGTACTCATACTTCTCGTTGTCGATCTGCTCCTCATAGCCCGGACGCGGTACCGACTCGGCCAGCTCATAGCCGCTGTAGATACCCCAGGTGGGGCTGAGTGTAGCCGCTAGCACTGCACGCAGCTTGAAGGCGCCCTCCTTACCCCAGCTCATGAACGGGGTCAGGATGTCGTGAGTGGTGGGCCAGAAGGCCGGACGTAGCACGTGGGCGGTGTCGCAGCTGAGCTCGTGCAGGTACTGCTCTAGCTCCCACTTGGCGTTACGCCAGGCGTAGTAGGTGTAGGACTGCTGGAAGCCGATCATGCCCAAGGTGCGCATCATGGCGGGCTTAGTGAAAGCCTCCGCCAGGAAGAATACGTCGGGGTATTCCTCGCCGATCTGCTTAATTAGCCTCTGCCAGAAAGGTAGCGGCTTAGTGTGGGGGTTATCCACGCGGAAAATCTTTACCCCGTGGTTAATCCAGGTAACTACTACGTCATAAATTGCCTGGTAAATACCCTCAGGGTCATTGTCGAAGTTAAGCGGGTAAATGTCCTGATACTTCTTAGGCGGGTTTTCAGCGTAAGCAATTGAACCGTCTGCCAATACCGTGAACCATTCAGGGTGTTCCTTCACCCAGGGGTGGTCGGGAGAGCACTGTAGAGCCAGGTCTAGGGCTACTTCCATGCCCAGCTGTCCAGCACGCTCTACCAGCGCGTCAAAGTCAGCAAAAGTACCCAGGTCGGGGTGGATGGCGTCGTGCCCACCGGCGTCGGAACCAATACCGTAGGGGGAGCCCGGGTCTCCAGGCAGAGCGGTAAGGGTGTTGTTCTTACCCTTACGGTTGGTGTAGCCAATGGGGGAAACCGGGGTCAGGTAGAGCACGTCAAAGCCCATGGCAGCAATGCGGTCCAACTGCTGGGTGGCGCTAGCCAAAGTACCCGAAACCCACTTTTCGCCGTCGAAGTAGGCCCCCAGTGAGCGCGGGAAGATCTCATACCAGGAACCAAATAGGGCCCGCTGGCGGTCCACCTGTAGCGGGTAGGTGGCGGAGGGGGAAACCATGTCGCGTAGCGGTAGGGCAGCTAGCTCGTTTTGCACTGAAATGTTTAGGCCTGCGTCTAGACGCTCATAGGGGTTGCGCGAGGTGTCACGTAGGACGGAGGCGGCATAGTTGAGGGTGTTGATGCCACCCTTGCTGCGGGTAGGTACCTCGGCTGCGCGTAGCAGTAGGCGGGCGCCTTCTTCCAGCATTAGTTCGACGTCGACGCCGGCATGCACCTTGAGCGTGGCGTCATGCTTCCAGGTGGCGTAGGGGTTAGACCAGCCCTCAACCCTAAAGCTCCAGGCGCCGGGCTCGTCGGGGGTTAGGCGAGCCTCGTAGCGGTTAAGGCCCATGGCGATTTCGTACATGTTGGCGCGCGGGCCGTCAGTACCGTCAGGGCGCACCAAAATGGCGGTGGCGGTAAAAGCATCGTGGCCTTCACGGAAAACTGTGGCGCGAATCGGAATGGTTTCGCCTACAACAGCCTTTGTAGGCCAGCGCCCATCTTCAATGACGGGAAATACTTCAGTTACAGGAATACGACCGATAAAAGAAAATTCGGCAGGGCGTGGCGTAGCTGTCATGTCACTACAGTAACCTAGCTCACGAAGCATTACCACCTGCAATATTAAAAAATAATGGCCCCATCCCAAAGGGACAGAGCCATACTTTAAAGCCTTAGCTACGCGCTCAGATGTTGCGGGTAACCTTGCCGGCCTTTAGGCAAGAAGTGCACACGTTTAGACGCTTGGGGGCGCCATTAACGAGAGCACGAACTCGCTGAATGTTGGGGTTCCACCGGCGGTTGGTCCGCACGTGGGAGTGCGAGACGCTCTTGCCGAAGATGGGGCCCTTGCCGCAGACGTCGCAAACAGCAGCCACGGTGTCTCACTCCTGATCTTCAACTTGAAAACGCCTAGACTCGGCAAACCCGGCCTGGCGCAAGGTCATGTACCTCAGGCAAACCGCCTCAGGCAACCCGAACAGTGTAGCGTTATTTTGACTCTATACTCAAACTTTATAGCTATGGTCTGAGGCACAACTTGCGTATGGGTAGCCTCTAGCTAGGTTAACACGGCAAAATTAGGTCTATGTCTGCGCCTGAACACCTGGGTATCGAACAGCTCCACAGTTGGCTGGTCCATGCTCATGCTGCCTGCGTGCGCCACGGAGAGCTACTAAATACGCTAAATGAGTTCCCGGTGGCAGATAGTGATACCGGCGCAAATGTTACCCACACTCTGGCTGGGGCGGCCCGAGCGTTAACTCAAGCTGATGTGATTGATTTTGCCGACGCCGCCACTGTGGCCTCAGCGGGAGCGGTGCTGGGGGCACGGGGTAACTCTGGGATGATTTTGGCCCAGTGTTTACTTGCTTTTAGCGAAAGTGCCCAGAATGCTCCCAGCCAAGGGCTACGTCCAGTGGAGCTGGTGGCCGCCTTGCAGGCCATGGCGCGTGGGGCCGTAAAAGCGGTCTCCCACCCGGTGGAGGGCACCTTTATTAGTGCTATGCGTTCAGCTGCCCAGGCGGGCGCCGACACGCTAGATACTTCGCCGCGCCCAACCCTGGAGGAAATCACTGCCACCGCTGCTTTTGGGGCTCAAGAGGCCGTGGTGGAAACGGTCGGTATTGGTCACGGCCCGGTTGATGCGGGGGCGGGAGCCATCATGCTGATTATGACGGCGCTGGCAGACGTATTTAATCCGCAGGGGGACCTGACTGGCACTGCCCTAAATATGCTCACTGACCTATCTCAAAACAACACTTCCCATAAGCAGGTTTCGGGACACTCAGGCGAGTTTGAGGTGATGTACCTGTGGAATGCCACCGCTTTCCAAGCTGAGCGACTACGCAAAGCTCTGGGGGAAATAGGTGACAGTGTGGCCGTGGTGGGTGCGGTCGACAGCCTCAATATGGGTTTGTTTCACGTGCATGTGCATACCGACAACCCCCGCGCGGCCCTACCGCCTTACGGTAAGGCCCGCCAGATCTGTATTCGCCGCCTGCGCTCTAGCCGCACTGAGCCGCCCACTAACCTCTACGGTTTTAACGCTCGGGGTGGCTCAAATGTGATTCCTTTGGAACGTTTTAGCTCTAAGCGTCCCTCAAAGATGGCCCGCAAATTCCAAAAAGAGATTGGGGTAATTGCCTGCACGCGCGCGCCGGGGCTGATTGTGCCTTTGGCGCGGGCTGGCGCCGTGGTGGTGCTAGAGCCAGATTCTGATGCGATTGTGCGGGCGGCAGGCGATATTCAAAACCCCAACGCCTTTGTACTGCCTTGCGATGAGGCCTCAATTTCGGCGGCCCATGCAGCCTCCCGTTCGCTAATTTCACGCGCTGCAGTGTGGGCTTTAGATGACAGTAATCTTGGCGAGGACATACTGGTGGCCGGTGATTACATCGGTAAATCTGCGGGTGGCGTTGAGGCCCTGACCCGCCTGAAGGTAGCTGACACCTCTAATGAGGTGGCGATGTTTGTTACCGCCATGGCTTTGGGGTTGGCTGAGCTGGAAAACAGCTCAGATTTAGATGAAGCCGCCAAACTGGCTTTGATGGAACGTACCGCCTGGGTGACGGCGGTACGGATGCGGGTACTTGAATTTAGCGGGGTCGACGCCGAACATATCGCCCTGGCGGTAGCCAACGCATTGGGGGAGTGGACCGTGACGGTTACGGTTTTAGTCGGCGCCTTAGCCGATAGTGACGTGGCCCCCTTGATTCGCGACGCCGTCGGACAAAAAGCCCAAGACATGGGCATAGACGAAGACCTGGACGTAAATATTTACGCCTCGCACCAAGATCTAGATCAGGTGCTGGTGGGCTTGGAAGGATTTTAATGACGCCGGCCAGTGCAGGCGGGGAAATTGGTCTGTTAGAGCGGCCCCTGGAGCGGTTGCTGGGTAAACGCACCGCCACCGCCCTAGCTAAGCTGGATCTGCATACCGGCTGGGATCTGCTGGACTATCTACCTAAACGCTACGAAACCTGGGGGCAGCTGAGCTCTTTAGACCAGCTGGTTGCCGATGAAGAGGTGACCGTGCAGGTACAGGTAATTCAGGCCCAGGTTAGACGCACCATGTCTGGGCGGCCGCCAGCAATTTTGCAGGCCCTAGTTACCGATGGGCTGATGGAGATGGAAGTGGTGATGTTCGGGGCCCACTACCAGCTAAGTAACTATGCGCACCAACTTCAGCCCGATACCACCGCAATTTTTGCCGGTAAAACCAAGTTTCGTGGTGGGCGCTTGCAACTAACCGGGGCTAAGTTCCAGGTGCTTGATGAGTTAAGCGAAACTGAGCGTCAAGCCCTGATGGCTAGGCCTATTCCGATTTATCGCGCTAGCGAAGCCTTGCCCAGTTGGCGCCTAGCTAAAGCCATACGTATGGTGCTTGATCAGCTTCGTGAGACGGACGTACCCGAGTATGTGCCAAAGAAAATATTGGCCAAACGCCGCCTACTTGGCCTGCTTGAAGCCTACCGGCAGGTGCATGGGCCGGCAGATAGCAGCCAGTGGGTGCGGGCTCGCTCGCGCCTGCGCTATAACCAGGCTTTACTCACCCAGGTGGCTTTAGCTAGTCACCGCGCCGATGTTTTGGCCAGTGAACACGCCATTGCCTGGCCGGTGCCTAAGGCAGATTCGCTACGTAGCCAGATTGATGCGCATTTGCCTTTTGAACTGACCGACTCCCAGGTGCAGGTGGGTGAGCAGATCGCCCAGGATCTAAATAAGACCGTACCCATGCAGCGCCTACTGCAAGGCGATGTGGGCGCTGGTAAAACCGTGGTAGCCCTGCGCGCGATGGCCCAAGTAGTAGGTCAAGGTGGCCAATGTGCCCTGCTGGCCCCCACTGAAGTGCTAGCAGCCCAACATGTAAGCTCCTTAAAACGTCTACTTAGCCAAGTGGGCCCAATTAACGGGGCGCAAAGCACTAAAGGCACGCAAGACAAAGGCGCCCAAGGCGCTGAATCAGCGACGCTGCCGGGGCTAGAAGTAGGCGCCGCAGACAAAGTCTATTTATTAACCGCCTCTATGAGCGTGCCCGCTAAACGCGCAGTGCTAGCCAAACTAGCCAGTGGTGAAAGCGCCATAGTGGTAGGCACTCACGCCCTACTTTCAGACACTGTCCAGCTGCCTGGTTTAGGGCTGGTAGTTATTGATGAACAGCACCGCTTCGGGGTGGCTCAACGAAATGTGCTGCGTGAACGCGGCTCACTTGACCCAAGCGGCGCTCACACCACCCCGCACCTACTGGTTATGACAGCCACACCCATTCCCCGCACCGTGGCCATGACCGTCTTTGGGGATCTAGAAATCTCAGTTTTAGAAGGGCTACCGGCCGGACGCACCCAGGTAACCACCCACCTAGTGCCCTGGGAAAGGCAAGCCTGGGTACAAGCCCTGTGGCGCCGCGCCGCCCAAGAAATAGCTGGCGGCGGACGCGTATTCGTGGTGTGCCCCAGTATTGACAGTGAAACCTCAGACGCATCCCTAGCCTCCGTAAACGACTGGGCTCAGCGCCTAGCCAAAGAACCAGAACTATCCGGTATTGCTATAGGCACACTCACCGGGCGCATGGACGGCGTCGAAAAAGAAAACTCCCTCAGTAACTTCATCCAAGGCACCACCCCACTATTAGTAACCACCACCGTAGTGGAGGTAGGGGTGGACGTTTCAGACGCCACCATGATGGTGATCCTAGACGCCGAACGCTTTGGCCTATCCCAACTGCACCAGCTACGCGGACGTGTGGGGCGCGCCGACAAACCCGCCATCTGCATGGCAGTCACCGGCGCGCAGGTAGGCTCACCCGCCTTCCACCGCCTCAAAGCCTTCGCCTCCACCACCAACGGATTCGAACTAGCCGAAGCAGATCTACGCCTACGTAGCGAAGGCGATGTACTGGGCTCAAGCCAGTCAGGGCGCAAACGCAACCTAGACCTACTACAAGTAACCGACAGCGAACACGTCAAAGTAATTGAGCAAGCCCGCCAAGACGCCTGGCAAATAGTTAAAGCCGATCCACAGCTAGAGCAGGCGCCGGCCCTGGCCCAAGTGCTGGCCCGGCGCCTAGATGAAGACTCACAGGCCTTCCTAGAAAAGTCCTAGGCAAAAGTCCTAGTAAATAGAACTTGCCCTAATCCAACTCAGCAAACCACAGGCGAGTTTCACCGTATTTCTTATCGCTAAAACTATGCATCCCTGCCGGCCAAGTCGGCTCCGGCGAGCGCGTAGAACGCTCCACCACCACCACCGAGTGCGGCTGCAGCCACGGGTCCTGGCTTCGCACCAGCGGAGTCAGAACCTCACTGACGCTAGCCTCACTCATGTCATAGGGCGGATCAAAAAACACTAAATCCACCGGGCTACCAGCTGGCCCGGCAGTATAGGCCTGCGCTTTAGCCATAACCACGCGTACCCCGCGCAAACCCAGCCGGCGCACATTATCCTGGCAGGCCTTAATTGCCCCGCGCGCATAGTCAACCAGGGCCACCTCGCTAGCGCCACGGCTAGCTGCCTCCAGCCCCAAGGCCCCAGAGCCAGCGCATAAGTCAACTACCCGCCCACCTTGCAGCACCTGATAGGTCTCAAGTTTAGAAAACAGGGCCTCGCGCACCCGCTCAGAAGTAGGGCGAGTACCTGAAGAGGGCACACGTAAGGGGGCCCCACCTACGCTGCCGGCCACGATTCTGCTCATACTTAAAGCCTATTACGGCGCGCTCGCAGCGGCTAAAGTTGCAGCTGGCATTAGGCTTAGTACATGCGCATAGCTCTCTACCCCGGCTCCTTTGACCCAATAACTAATGGGCACGTCGATATTGTTAGCCGGGCTGCCAACATTTTTGACCAAGTAGTGGTGGCTGTAGCGCAAAACCGTGATAAGCGCGGGCGCTACCACTTTAGTGATGAGCAAAGAGTGCGCTTAGCGACGGCGTCGTTAAGCCACCTGCAAAACGTTAAGGTAGTGGCCCTTAACGGGCTGGTGGCTAGTTATGCTGAGCAAATCGGGGCGGTTGCTATTGTTAAAGGGCTGCGTAACGGCAGCGATTTAGATAGTGAAGCGCCTATGGCGTTTATAAACACACAGCTAGGTGGAGTTGAGACAGTATTTTTACCTGCCGCCCCCGGGATGGGACATATCTCCTCTTCGCTAGTGAAAGATGTGGCCAGCTACGGCGGTAACATTGACTCACTTGTGCCGTCGGCAGTTGCCACGGCCCTTAAATCTTGAAGGAGGCGCAGTGTCTGAAAATGAGCGTGGGGCAGATGTCCTAAAGTACCTGAGCAAGCTTGAGCGTGCTCTGGAACAGGCTCGCCCGATGCCCATGGGCGCCTCAGTGCTGGTAAACCGCGAAGAATTTTCTGACTTATTGTTCCAGGTGCGTCAGCATTTACCGCTGTCCATTCAGGATGCCCGCAAAATCCTGGAGCAGGAAGACGAGATTATTGACCAGGCGCGTGAGCGAGCTAAGGCCATAGTCGCTGACGGTCACCGCCAGTCTGAGGCGCTAATTGAGCACGCCCATGAAGAAGCTGAGCGGCTTATCTCTGGCGAGAACATTGTGCGCCGCGCCCATGAGCGCGCCGATGAGATCGTGGCCCAGGCTGAAGACAAGGCCGCCGGGATGCGCGCGGGGGCGGAAAACTATTCAGATGCCCACTTGGCCTCCTTGCAGCAGACCCTAGAAAAGCTGCTGCACCAGACCATGGCTGGACGCTCTGAGCTGGAGCGACGTCGTAACCCAGAAACCCCGGCAAGCCAGACCTGGCAGGACCCCTCTGTGACGCGCCGTCGCAATATGGGCTGGTCAGTTGACCCCTCCTAGATTGCCCCGGCGGCGCCGCCTTACTAAAAATTTTGCCCCTTGCATAACTACTGAAGGCAAACATGAGTGACTTTGAAATTTCCCTGCGCGATCTACCTCACCAGGCAGGGTCCCTAAAAGAAGTAGAGCTAAGTGTGCCCGCCCCGGCAGATCTGGGTAATGCCATGATTGGTGCTAAGCCAGGCTCCCCGGTGCGAGTGCAGGCCACGCTGACCTCCATGGCCGACGGCGTACTGGCTAGTGGCAGCGCCCAGGTGCATATTGCCGGTGAATGCGGCCGCTGCCTAGATGAAATCAACTATGAGCAAGACATTGACTTCTCAGAGCTATTTTTCCTGCCTGAGGTAGCAGCCAAGCTAACTGAAGACAGCGAAGCAGAAGACGCAGACGAGCTATTCACTATCTCAGATGAGGACAGCGTGGATTTAGAGCCGGTGCTGCGTGACGCCCTGGTTTTAAAGCTGCCCTTCCAGCCCCTGTGTAGCGACGACTGCCCGGGGCTATGCCAAGAATGTGGACAGCGTCTAGCTGATCTACCTGCCGACCATCACCACGAGATCCTAGATCCGCGTTGGTCTGCGCTGCGCTCATTGCTAGAGGAAGAATGATGGTTAGGAAAAGCAAGTCTCGGGTAAAAGCCCCCGCCGCCCGCACTGACCGGGAGGTGCTGCTTAACCGTTGGGGCATCAAAATTGACCCAAAGCTGTTAGAACTTGCCCTCACCCACCGCTCCTGGGCTCACGAGCAGGGAGGCCTGCCCACCAATGAGCGCCTAGAGTTCCTGGGTGACTCTGTGTTGGGCCTGGTGGTAACTGAAGAGCTGTATGAGCGCTTCCCAGGCGTTAGCGAAGGCCAGCTGGCCAAAATGCGTTCAGCCACCGTCTCTGAGCCGGCTTTGGCGCAGATTGCCCAACAGCTGGGGCTAGGGGAGTTCATTTTGCTGGGTAATGGTGAGGCCATTACCGGTGGGCGTGAGAAAGCTTCGATCCTGTCTGACACGGTTGAGGCCATGATTGGCGCCACCTACCTAACTCACGGTTTTACTGCCACCCGCCCGGTGGTGCAGGTTTTGGTCTCTGGTTTCCTTAACCGTGCCCAGGTGCGTGGGGGCGCTATGGACTGGAAAACTTCGCTGCTGGAGCTGTGTAATGCGCATGGTTTGGGCTCGCCTAACTATGAGGTTGAGGGCTTTGGCCCTGATCACTCGCGCCGCTTTAGGGCCAGCGCTCATGTGGGTGAGCGTGAGCTAGGCAGCGGGGAGGGCTCCTCGAAGAAGGCTGCGGAGCTGGTGGCCGCTGAGTCTGCCTACGCCCGGCTTTTGGCTGAAAAGGGCGACGCCGGCTTGGCCCTGCCCGGGGTTAATGAGGCTTTGGCCGCCGACCAGGCTCACGGCAGTCTGCTTGGGGGCGTGCCCGCTAACGCCACTAACGATTAATGCCTGAGCTTCCTGAAGTTGAGGTAGTGCGCCGGGGCTTAGAAAAGCACCTGGTGGGCCTACATTTCACAGCGGTTGAGGTGTTAGATAGTCGCCCGCTACGCAAGCATGTGGGGGGCCCTGCCTCATTTGTAGACCAGTTGGTGGGGCGTCAGGTGCAGGCGGCGGTGCGTCGCGGCAAGTTTTTATGGCTAGTTCTCGACGACGGCGCCGCCCTGACTGCCCATCTGGGTATGAGTGGGCAGCTACTGGTCCATAGTGGGGCGCAGGCTGAACTTTTTAGCCACCGCCATTTGCGGGTGCGGTTAAGGCTGGAAGGCTCCACTGTGCTGCACCATGTGGATCAGCGCATGTTTGGTGGGCTGGCTGTGGTGGATATGGTGCCCACTAGCGACGGTTTTCCAGGTGGCTGTGGCAGTCAGTTAAATGCCATTCCGGTAACCGACACCCATGTGGCTCGCGATGTTTTAGATCCCTATCTTGATAAAGCCCAGGTAATTGGCCGCTTGCAGGCTTCTAGCCGGGCCATAAAGACGCAGCTTTTAGATCAAGGTGTTATATCGGGGATCGGAAACATTTATGCTGATGAAGCTTTATGGGCTGCACGTATTGCCGGCGCCCGGCCAGGTAGTTCACTTAGTAAAGCCAAGTTAAAACTTTTGCTGCAAAGCACTGGCGAAGTTATGCAACGCGCTTTAGCCCAAGGTGGCACCAGTTTTGACGCTTTATATGTAAATACTGAAGGAGAATCTGGATACTTTGCTAGGTCTCTAGAAGTCTATGGGCGTGAGGGGCAACCCTGTTCGCGTTGCGGCCGGCTACTGCGCAAAGAGGTTATTGGTGGGCGTTCACATGTACGCTGCCCCAATTGTCAGCGCAATAAACAGGGTTAAAACACGGCGTTATAAAAATTTCCTATAGTTTTACAAGTTTTTGATTATAGGACTAGGGCCCATTGTTGCTAGTCTTAGCTCCATGGTAGAAAACCGGGAGGGCGCGAACGTTCGCGTCATGATTATCGATGACCATGAGATTGTCCGTCGCGGCATCTCAGACATCATTGACCGCGCGGACGGCCTTGAAGTTGTAGCGGAGGCCGGTTCTAAAGCGGAGGCTATACGGCGTGCGGACCTAATGCGTCCTGACGTTGTCCTGGTGGATCTACAGCTACCTGACGGCACCGGTATTGAGGTTATCCGCGCCCTGTCTCAGTCTGTCCCGCAGGCTTTACCGATCGTGCTAACTTCCTTCGACGACGACGAGGCCCTGGCTGAGGCGCTGGAGGTAGGGGCACGCGCCTACGTGCTTAAGAGCGTGCACGGCGCCGAAATCTCTGATGTGGTGCGAGCCGTGGCTGATGGGCGTGTGCTGCTAGATGAGCGTACGGTTACCCGCCGACGCGCCGACCACGATGACCCCACCGCTGACCTAACCAACGCTGAGCGTAAAGTTCTGGTGCTGATCGGTGAAGGCCTGTCTAACCGTGAAATTGGCGCCCAGCTGGGAGTTGCTGAAAAGACGGTTAAGAACCACATCACCTCGCTGCTAGCTAAGATGGGCTTGCAGCGCCGCACTCAGGTGGCCGCCTGGGTGGCTAGCCAGCGCGCCTCGGGTTGGCGCGCCGGCTCACGCAGCTAAGCAGTCTTTTAGCCGACCGAGTTTTCTAGCGGCGCCTGCCAAAATAGGCGGGTGCCGCGATGCGTATCCTGGCCCGCCTGTGCAGCCTGGGCGGCGTCGTCGCGCAGACTGGGCCCCAAACTGAAGCTACCGCCACGACGCAAGGCTCGCTGACTCATATTGGCGGTGCCAGAGCTGCGCGTAGAGGTAGGATCTAGCCCCACGCCGTCGTCATCCACCCGAATCTCCACCTGACTGGGGGTGTGCTGACAAGAGGCGTTAGTTAGATCCAAGCCGGTGAAATCAATCTGTACCCGCACCGAGGAAGCCTTGGCATGTCGGGCCACATTAGCTAGCGCCTCACGGGTTACCGCCACTAGGTCATCGGCCAAATCATCATCAACGGCGGCGTCAATAATGGAGATCAGATTATCTTCCTCGTCGCGGCAACAGTTGCTAAGTGACTTGCCGTCAACCGTGATAATCAGCGAAGGGGCGTAACCTAGCGAGTTGCGGGCCAGTGAGGATTCACGGCGCAAACGCTCCACCACCCCCACTTCCTCATCGCGGTCACGCAAAGAGCGCACAATTGAGCGGATCTGGGCCACCGATTCATCAATAGCCCCCAGTGCGCCGTCGAGAGCAGCCAAAATCTCCTCGGGCCCCAGCTGCTCACCAGCAGCCAAGCGCTTGCGGGCTGAAGTGATACGCATACCGGTAGCAAACAGCTGTTGGATGGCCAGATCATGTAGGTCACGGCCAATGCGGGCACGTTCATCAAGCAGGTTAGCCATCTCTTCAGCGTGCTGGGCACTAGCCAGTTCAAAAGCCATCGAAGCCTGTGAGGCCACCAGTTGGGCGATTTCTAGATCCTGCTCAGTAAACTCCCCGCGCCCAGGCACACGCAGCAGCAAAATCACCCCAATACCCTGGGAGTGGGAAATCATGGGGGCATATAGGGCTGGGCCAAAACGGCTTAGCTCCTCCACCCGCAGCACTTTTTCTTCACATAAAGAGGGCACCAGCAGGCCGCAACGGGCATGCAGGCTGTTCATGGCCCGCCCATCGGGGGGAAACACGGTGCCAATCAGCTCATTAGCCCATAATCCGTCAGCCAGCTCGCACACCCAGCTGTCGCCAATTCCCGGCAAAATCAGGGCCGAAGTATCTGCGCGGGCCACCTCGCGCACGCGCTTGGTAATCAGACCCAGGGCGTCTTCCTCATCGGCGCCAGAAAGCAGCGTGCTAGTTAGCTCCTGCGAGACACTCATCCACTGAGTGCGTTCATTGGCCACCCGGTATAGGCGGGCATTATCAATGGCTACAGCCGCCGCGCGCGCCAGCATAGAAACTGTGGCGGCGTCACTAGTAACAAACCCGCCGGGCTTATCACACAGATAAATCTGACCAAAGATTTGGCTGTGCACCTGCAAGGGCACGGTTAGTAGCGAGCCGGGTCCTTCCCCCTCAATGGCGCCGGTAAAGGCGCTAGCAACTGAGAGGTTATTGCGGATAATGGCGCCCGAATCGATTAAGGTGCCCGCCTGCTGGGGGTTTAGCTGGTTGGGGCCCTGCACCGATTCATAAGCTAACTGCACCGGCGAAGCCGTGGGCACGCCGGAGTTAACCATGGGCCCAAAGGGGTTGTTTTGGTTATGCACCGCAATAGTGCCCCAAGCGGCCCCGGTTAGCTGGCAGGCGGAGGTGACAAAACGCTGTAGGGCATCGCGTACTTTTAGGGAGCTGGTTAGATCTAAGGCGGCTGCCAGTAGATCCAGCGTGCGCGCATCTAGATCGGCGGCGGTGCCTAGCCCTAGGTCAGTTAGGGCCCGGGTGGAGCGCATCCGGTTGGAGTGTACAGTGAAGGCGTTTACCTCACCGTTTTCGACGGCGACCGTAGCCGAGGAGTAGGTAGAAACCCGGGGGGTTAGGGGAGAGGGGATATCAATATCGCCCAGTGGGTCATCATCTGGCACTCCGGGAAATTGGAAGATGTCACTCATCGCTACTCTCCTCTTGCGCTAGAGCCCAAGCGTATTCGTTGCTGGTAGCTAGTAGCTGGCTGTGGCTGCCACGGGCAATAATGCGGGCACTTTGGTTTTCTTTGCCTAGTAGCACTACTTCATCAGCGCTGGCCAAAGCACTTAGACGGTGGGTTACTAGCACAATAGCGCGCTTGGAGTCGGCTTGTAAGAGGTCGGTGATTAGGGCGTCGGCAGTGGCCGGGTCTAGGTGCTCGCCGGGCTCATCTAGCAGCAGGATGCGCGCAGGGCTGGCTAGGGCACGGGCCAGTAAGAGTCGACGGCGCTCCCCGCCGGAAATACTGGTGGCACCCGAACCCAAGACAGTGTCTAGTCCTTTAGGTAGCTGGCTTACCCAAGCGCCTAAACCTGCCTGTTCTAGCAGCTCATAAGCCTGTTCAGCAGTGATATCACCCTTGGCTACACGCAGGTTTTCTAGCACTGAGGTGTTAAAAATATGGGCGTCTTCAGCCGTTAGGCTCACGTAGGCGGCGGCTTGTTGACGCGGTGAACCATACAGTGGCTGCCAAGTGTTTTGGCTATTTAGTACCTCAACGCTTCCCTGGGCACTAGGTAGGATCCCGGCCAGGGTGTACAGCAGGGTGGTTTTACCAATCCCGGAAGAGCCCACAATTGCCAGCGACTGGCCCGGTTTAACTTCCAGATCAATACCTTGACTGATAATGGGGCCTCCGGGCCAAGCAGTAGCCAGATTACGGGCGCGCAGGCTTAGCTCAGCGCCGGGCGCAGCTAGCTCATGGCTTGGTTCATCAGCTGCCTGGCGGGCCTGGTCAACCAGCTCCATCACCCGCGTGGCGGCCTGGGCGGAAACAATCAGTTGAGTGCTGGCTGGGCCAAGTGGGGCGGTGGCCTCGAAAGCAGCCAGAGGCGTAAGCGTGATAACCGCCAGCATCACCGGGTTAAGGCTGCCGGAGGCCACTGCCGGGCTACCAACCAAAATCGCTCCAATTACGGCAGCCAAGGTGGCGGCAATATCAATGGCGCCGGCTAGGGCGCCAGGCCGGGCGGCGCTGTCTTTAAGGGCAATAATGCGCTGCTCAATTTGGGCTAGCTCATTTTGGGCGGTTTCCATAGTGCCGTTAATGCGCAGCTCGTCAGCGTTTTCCAGAAGGTTAAGGGTGGCATTTGCCAGCTGCGTGTCAGCCAGACGGCGAGCATCCAGGGCCCGGCGGGTGGCCCGCATGGTTACTAGGGGAGCACCAATACCGCTGATAGCTAGACATAGGGCCAAAATCAAGGCGGCAGGAGGATAGATAAAGGCGATGGCCACTACCGTCAGTAAACTGCTCACCAACGCCACCGCAGCGGGCAGATAGGCACGCACCACCAGGTCGCCGACGGCGTCGATATCAGCTCCCATGCGGGCTAGCACATCCCCACGGCGCAAGGCGGCCACCACGTCAGCGCGTGAGCCAGCTAGGGCCTGATAAACCCGGGTACGTAGCCCATTCATGCCGCGCAGCGCCGTGTCGTGGCTGATTAGGCGTTCCACGTAGCGTAAAACTGCGCGGGAAATACCAAATAGGCGCACCATTACGGGCGCCACTCCCAGCATCACCACATCGGGATGCTCGCTGGCGCGGGCAATTAGCCAGGCAGCCACCGCACTTAAGGCAATGGCGCTAGCCAAACCGGCGCTACCGGTAAGCACTGAAGCCCAAAACCGGCCCCGGTTAAGCCCTAACAGGCGCAGGCACTGGCGTAGGCTGGCGCGTTCTTGACTGTTTAGAAACACCATATTCACTTAAGCCTCCTGCGCGGCTAGCGCCTGGGCGCACACCTCAATGACATTGTCGGCAATGTTGATAAGTGCCTGACGGTGAGCAATAACCACCACGGTTGAGCCTGCTGCACGCAGCTGCAGCACGGCCTGCACAATCTGGTTTTCACTGATGGCATCTAAGTGGGCGCTGGGTTCATCAAGCAGTACCAGGGCGCTGGGGTTGACTAGGGCCCTGGTTAACGCCAAGCGCTGACGCTGACCCACGCTTAAACCCACCCCGCCTTGACCCAGCTGGGTGTCCCAGCCTTGGGGTAGGGCGGCTACGACGGCGTCGAAACCGGTTACCTGCGCCGCCTTTTCCAGCTCGGCTTGGCTGCACGCGCCGGCGCTAAGCAGATACTGACGCACTGAGCCGGGCAAAATCGCTGGATGTTGGCTCACCCAGGTTAGCTGGCGCCACCAGGAGTTAAGCTCAACTTCACGCAAATCCAAGCTGGCGCCGTCGCTGAGCAAATTAACTTGGCCGCTAGTGGGGGGCACTAGGCCCATTAATACCTGGGCGGTGGTGGTTTTACCGGAGCCAGATTTACCCACCAGCACATGGATTTTTCCAGGCTCTAAGCGGGCCGAAAGTAAGGCTGGGGCGTAAGTGCCTCGGGCCTTAACCGAAAGTTTGCTGATCTCAATAGTGGTTTGGCTTAGCTGCGGGGCTGCTTGGCTGCCTTGGTGGTGGGTGCGTTCAATGATTTCAAAAGCCTGCTCGGCGGCGGCCACGCCATTAGCTGAGGCGTGGAAGTGGAAACCGACCTGACGCAGGGGCTGATAAACCTCGGGGGCGATCATGATTACCAGCAGGGCAGTAGCTAAATCCAGGCGCCCATATAGCAGACGGAAACCTACCTCAACGGCCACAATCGCCACCGATAGGGTGGTGATAAATTCCAGCACTGCGCCAGAGAGGAAAGCTACCCGCAAAGTAGCCATAGTGGTGGCGTTGTAGGCCTTACCAAGCTGATAGATGCGTTTGCTTGAACCCTGGGCGCGCCCTAGTGCCTTAAGGGTGGGCAGCCCTGAAGCCAAATCTAAAACCTGGGCACCTAGACGCTGCATGGCTGCTAGACGCTCATTGGAGTATTGGGAGGTTAGCTTGCCGATCAGGATCATAAAAATAGGGATCAGCGGGATGGTGGCCACTACCGCAATAGCGGAGGGGATGTCTTGGGTGAACATCACTAGGGCCGTGGCCGGGGTGACCGTGGCCGCCAGTAGCAGCTGGGGTAGGTAGCGGGTGAAGTACGGTTCTAGATCATCTAGGCCACGTGTAGCCAAGGTGGCGCTCTGGGAGGTGTTGGTGGAGCGCCACCGCGGGCCGGCGGCAATGGCCTGCTCTAATACGCGCTTGCGTAGCTGCACCACCGTTTGTGTGGCCGCGCGGTGAGCATGCGATTCTTGCAAATAAGTGATTACTACGCGCACAACTAGCACCCCCGCCAACAGGGCCAGTGGCAGGGCCAGCGTGTTTAAGGACTGCTTTGAGGTGATCACGGGGGCAATTACGTAGGCAATCAAAGCAGCTTGGCTAACTATGGCAGCGGCGGTTAGAAAACCGGTGACTGCGGTGAAAATAATGTAGCTGCGAGCCGCTTTAGCGTAGCGCGCCAGGCGTGGGTCCAAAGGCTTCACAAGGCCAGTCTAGCGAGGATATTCAAATAGTTTGATTTAGGAAAAAAGTCTGGTGGCGGGCAACCATAAGCAGGTTGCCCGCCACCAGCGCTTTGCTAAACATCAATCAGTGGTGAGTACTGATCTTATTGATCAGCAGGCCAAGTGATCAGTAAGCCAAGCCCACCGGCTTAGCGGAGTTGTCGCGCACCTTAACCGGGTCCAGGCCGGCATTGGGGTCGATCTTTTCAGCGTTGATGCGCTTGGCGAAGACCTTGTAGCTCCAAATGGTGTACACCAGCACCACGGGTACGAATACCACGGCAGCAATGCTCATAATCAGCAAGGTCACATCCGCGCTAGCACCCTGAGAGATGGTCAGCGAGTAAGCCGGGTTGATGGCAGAACGCATAATGTCGGGGGTGATAGCCAGGAAGATGAACACCACGGCAAAGGCAATGGCACCAAAGTGGGTGGCAAAAGCCAGACCCTGACGCCCACGCAGATTCAGGTACAAGGAAGCCACCAGGAACAGGGCAGCCAGTACCAGACCAATCCAAGAAGCGGGGCTGGCGGAGTAGGCCAGCTGAGCCCACAGCGCCCACAGTGCGGTGAGTACGGTGGAGACCACGCCCAGCTTCAGGGCCAGGGCGGAGCAACGCTTGGACAGATCGCCAGCGGTCTTTAGGGCCGCGAACAGGGCCCCGTGGGTCAAGAACAGCGAGCAGGTAACCAAACCACCTAGCAGAGTGAAGGGGGTGATCAGGCTCCAGAAGCCACCGGTGATTTCGTGGGAGGCACCCGGAATCAGGGTGCCGGCGCTCTGGGCCGCCAGGGCCTCAGAGACGGGCACAACCTTGCGGCTGGCAACCTCAACTACCTCAATCTGCATACCCTGCACCAGGTTGGCGAAGGCCGCACCCCACAAGATGGCGGGCAGCCAGGCGCTGATGGTGTGGGCCCAGTCCCAGCGAGCACGCCAGGTGTCAGAGTTGATCTTGCCGCGCCACTCAATAGCGCAGATACGCACGATCAGGGCCAGCAGGATCAGGAACAGAACTAGGTAGGCTCCAGAAAAGAGCGTGCCGTACCACTCGGGGAAAGCGGCGAAGGTGGCACCACCAGCGGTGAGTAGCCAGACCTCGTTACCGTCCCAGTGGGGGCCGATAGTGCCTAGTAGAGCGCGGCGTTCGCGCTCATCTTTGGCCACGAACTTGTAGATCATGCCCACCCCAAAGCCGAAGCCTTCTAGGGTCAGGTAGCCGATCCACAAAACAGCGATGAGGATGAACCAGAGAACAGATAACGTCATTTTGTCTTACTTCCTTGTATTTATCAGTACTGGAAGGTCAGCTCGGCGTCGTCGGCCGGTTTGTCAGCTACCGGGGTGCGTACGCCTTCACGCACATAGCGACGCAGGAGCATAAACCAAACCACGCCCAGAGCAGCATAGAGCAGGGTGAATACGACCATACTGGTCAATACGGAAGCAGAAGAGACTACCGTGGATACACCGTTCTGGGTGAGCATGTATACCCAGGTGGTGGGGTCGTCAGGACGTACCGTGGCCAGGTTGGGGGCTACTACCCAAGGCTGACGGCCAATTTCGGTAAAGATCCAACCGAAGCTGGCACCCAGGAAGGGCAGAGTCACACTCCACAGCGCCAGCGTGCCCAGCTTGCGGTTAGCAATGAGCTTGTTGGCGCGGGTCAGGTACAGCACCACCAGGGCCAGCAAGATGGATAGCGAACCGGTGCCGATCATCAGACGGAAGGTCCAGAAGGTGGTCATCACGTCGGGGGTGTAGTTGATCTTGGAGCCGTCGGCAGCGGTGCTACCAAAGCGCTGTTCCATGTCCTTCTGGGCGTCGTCCAAGCCGGTCATGCGGGCGTTGAAGTCGTTGGTGGCCATGAAGGAGTAGACCTTGGGGATCTCAATGATGCGGGTGGGGCCGCCGTTGGCAGAGCAGTCACCGAAGGCAGCTACGGTGAAACCGGCGCCTTCCTGGCTCTGGCACAGGGCCTCAGCAGCGGCGAACTTGGCGGGCTGGTATTCAGCGATCTGCTGGCCCTGCCAGTGACCGGTGCCCAGTACACCAATGCCGGCGATTAGCGCGAAGTAGGCGCCAAAGCGAGCGCCGCGACGCCACAGCTCAGTGGCCTCAAACTTCTGCTCGGCACGCACCGCGCGCACCATCCACCAGATGGAAATACCCATAACCATAGCGCCGGCAACCAGCAGGGCAGTGGTCACTACGTGCAGGTAGGTGGCCCAGGTTAGGGGAGAGGTGAGTACCTCGAAGAAGCCGCCAATACCATCAAGCTCGGCGCGGCCGGTCTTGGGGTTAACGACGGCGCCTACCGGGTGCTGCATCCAGGAGTTAGCGGCCAAAATGAATAGGGCGGACAGGTTAACGCCTAGCGCTACCATCCAGATGCACAGGTTGTGCAGTTTCTTGCTCAGACGGTCCCAGCCGAAAATCCACACGCCCATGAAAGTGGATTCCATGAAGAAGGCCAGCAGGGCCTCGAAGGCTAGCGGGGCACCAAAGATGTTGCCTACAAAGCGAGAGTATTCAGACCAGTTCATACCGAACTGGAATTCCTGCACGATACCGGTGGCTACACCCAGTGCGAAGTTAATGATGAATACCTTGCCGAAGAACTTGGTAAGAGTTAGCCACTGCTCGTTACCGGTCTTGAGCCAAGCGGTTTCCATGAGTGCTACCAGCGGTGCTAGACCGATGGTGAGTGGAACCAGAACGAAGTGATAGACGGTCGTGATCCCGAACTGCCAGCGGGCTAGGTCCAGACTGTCGAGCGCCATTGCGGTGGTCACAAGCGCTACCTTTCTTGGTACTAATGATTCAATCTTGAGTTTTTAGCCGTAGGGCCAAAACACTTCGCCGTAAGTGTACTTCTAAGCCTGACGCGCTGTCATGAAGAAGTGGGACTTTTTGACTAAGGGTGCAAACGACTCAAGTGAATTTGTTTACCCTTGCAAAATACCTGGGACATACGTCCCTACTGACTGGGGTCGGTTTATATGTTTCTGACTTAAGTCCCGTTTTTGTGCTCTCCCTAAGCCGGCTTCGACACGCCCGAAAAATGCTCAGGCTCCGCTTGAGGCAATTAACGCCAACAGTAAAAACTGGCCATCTGTGACGCCTCTACCAGGTTTTAGTGCCATGGGTGTGGAATAATTCCCTAAGAGCTCCGCTTACGTACCAGCGCGCTCTCCGCCTGCCCTGTGCTCGCCAAACTGCTTTTGCGCCGCATATGTTCGTCGCTGCAAAGCCTGGCTAGAATGCGCACTGCGGCGGCCCTGACATCCCATAAGGGGTGCTCCTAGACTTTCCGCCCATTGCGGCGACGACCCGACCAGCTTGGGGTAGGTGCGAACCTGGGCTGCGTCACTTTGGAGAAAATAATGGCTGAAATGGCTGACTCTACTTTTAGTGCTGCCGAGGAACCCCAGGCAGCCCCCAGTGCGCCCGCTTCTTTTGGTTCCCTACTATTTCAGGCCCCCGATTTTTCGGCAGTGCGTAAGCGCCCGGTAGTAGAGGCTGATTCTGCTGAAAACGACGACGCCGCCGCCCGCGCCCCGCGCACAAGCGTTAAGTCCCGCAAAACTCGCCACCGTGACGAACGTACTAGTCGCGAAAAGCGCGTCGAAGTAGCTGATCAAGAGAGCGAAGCAACTCAGGACGAAAGTACTGATGTAAGCATAGCCGAAGAAGACGAAGAAAATGGCCGCAAGTCTGTGCGCCGTCGTCGTGGCGGACGCGGACGCCGCTCACGCGTGCGCGAAGAGGAAGAAGAGACCACTACCAGCGCTTCCAGTCCTGAAGAGGCTGAAGCTGACACGCAGGCCAGTGAAGAAAGCAGCGAAGAGGAAGAGGGCGGAGAGTCTGGCTCGCTGCGCCGTCGCCGTCGCCGCCGCACCCGTACCCGCTCAGACGAAGCCCGCGACGTTAAAGACGAAGTTACCGCGCTTAAAGGCTCGACCCGCCTAGAAGCTAAGCGTCAGCGCCGCCGTGAAGGGCGCGCTGCCGGACGCCGTCGCCCCATCGTGACCGAAGCCGAATTCCTGGCCCGCCGCGAAAGCGTAGACCGCCAGATGATCGTGCGTGAAAAAGACGGCCTCAACCAGATCGCCGTACTTGAAGACGACATGCTGGTAGAGCACTACGTAGCCCGCCACACCCAAACCTCAATGGTGGGCAATGTCTACATCGGCCGCGTACAAAACGTGCTGCCCTCCATGGAAGCCGCCTTCGTTGACCTAGGCAAGGGCCGCAACGCCGTGCTTTACGCCGGTGAAGTTAACTGGGACGCCGCTGGCCTAGAAGGCAAGCCCCGCCGCATCGAAGACGCCCTCAAGAGCGGCGACACGGTAGTAGTGCAGGTAACCAAGGACCCCATTGGTCACAAGGGCGCGCGCCTAACCAGCCAGATCACCCTGGCCGGACGCCACCTGGTGCTAGTGCCCGGGGGGTCTATGACCGGTATTTCACGCAAGCTACCCGACACTGAGCGCGGCCGCCTAAAGCGCATCTTGAAGCAGGTTGTGCCCGCCGGACATGGTGTAATTGTGCGCACCGCCGCTGAAGGCGCCACTGAAGAGCAGCTAGCCGCTGATGTGCAGCGCCTAACCGCCCAGTGGGAGCAGATCCAAAAGAAGGTAGAGGCCGTTAACCGTGGCTCAGGCAAAGCCCCGTTGCTACTAAAGGGTGAGCCGGAGCTGGCTTTGCGCGTGGTGCGTGACGTCTTTAGTGAAGACTTCCGCAAGCTGATCGTTTCGGGTTCTAAAGCCTGGCAAACCATTAGCGAATATGTCACTGAGCTTAGCCCTGAGCTAGCTGACCGCCTAGAGCACTGGGTCTCCCCGGTGGATGTATTCACCACCTACCGGGTAGAGGAGCAGCTAGCTAAGGCTTTTGATCGCAAGGTGTGGCTGCCCAGTGGCGGTACCTTAGTAATTGACCGCACTGAAGCCATGACGGTTATTGACGTCAATACCGGCCGCTTCACTGGCGCGGGCGGCACCCTGGAGGAGACCGTCACCCGCAACAACCTGGAAGCAGCTGAGGAGATTGTGCGTCAGCTGCGTCTGCGCGACATCGGCGGCATGGTGGTAATCGACTTTGTGGATATGGTGCTTGAGTCCAACCGGGACCTGGTGCTGCGCCGCCTAATCGAATGCCTGGGTCGCGACCGTACCCGCCACCAGGTCACTGAAGTAACCAGCTTGGGGCTAGTGCAGATGACCCGTAAGCGTGTGGGGCAGGGTCTGGTAGAGGCTTTCTCGACGCCGTGTGAGCACTGCAATGGGCGTGGCTTTATCGTTCATGATGCCCCGGTGGAAAACCAGGTGGTGGACATGTCTATGTCTGCCTCAGCCCATGTAGACAGTGGTAAGCGCCGTCGTAAGCAGCGTAAGGATGAAGAACCGCGCCGTAAGAATGACTCAGCCAGTGAGTCTGCTGCGGCCAGCGTGGCCGATGAGTCTGAGCGCGACAATGTGCGCAACGCTCTAGCCCAGATTGCTACTGCCGCCGAGCGGGCTCACGATAGTGGGGCTAGCGAGGCGCCGCGTGAAACCGTACGCTCACCGCGCCGGGTGCGCCGTTCGGGCCAGTTTGTGCAGAGCGCTGCGCCAGCTGACTTTATGGAGCTTTTGGAGCCGCAGCAGGCTCACGACGAGGCTGCCAACGGTACTGCTCACGACGACGCTGGCGTCCCTAGTGATGCTGGTGCCCAGGACGCCGCAGCTAGCGACACCGATGAGGCTCAGCAGTCGGCTGACGCGCCACTAGAGCCGGCAGCCGTCCAGGAGGAGGTAACCGGACAGGCGTCCGCAAGCGCCGAGGTAGCTGAGCAGTCACACGCAGCTACCGAGGTAGCCCAGCCGCGCCCACGCCGTCGGGCTGTGCGCCGCGCTGCTAGTGCCCCCGATGTAAGCGTCACCCCCGAGCACGTCCCGGCCGCCCCGGCCCAGAGGCAGACTATTTCCGGAGGTGGATCGGTAGTTGCTAGCGCCGACACGGTGCTAGAAACCATGCGTCGCCCACGCCGTCGGGCAGCTAGCTCCGGGGTGGTGGCACCGGCACAAACTGAAACCGGTGCGCAAGACCACACTGAAGAATAGCGAAAACAGGTTGGCGCAACGCCCCTTCGTCACGTAGAGTTGACCGTCGGTGCGTTGCGCACCGTTTGCCAGAAAGTGCCAAGTTGGCTTAGTAGCTACGGGGCGCTTAAAACGACTAAAAGAGATGAGCATCAACGTGGTCTACGCGATCGTCAAGGCTGGTGGCCGTCAGGAGAAGGTCTCCGTCGGCGACGTCGTCGTTGTCGACAAGCTTGCCGGTGAGATCGGCGACGAGGTAACCCTCGCCCCCCTACTCCTGGTGGATGGCGACAAGGTGACCTCGGACGCTGCTGGCCTAGCCGAGGTATCCGTTCGCGCCGAAATCGTCGGCGACGAGAAGGGTCCTAAGATCAACATCCTCAAGTTCAAGAACAAGACCGGTTACCGTAAGCGTCAGGGCCACCGCGCCAAGCTGACCGCCGTAAAGGTCACCGCAATCGCCTGATCTTGCCCTATATCGGCATCGATTAGTCTTAGCAGAAAAGAGGATTAGGAAATGGCACACAAGAAGGGTCTGGGTTCCTCCCGCAACGGCCGTGACTCGAACGCACAGTACCTGGGCGTTAAGCGCTACGGCGGCCAGTTTGTTAAGGCCGGAGAGATTATCGTGCGTCAGCGCGGCACTCACTTCCACCCTGGTGTAAACGTAGGCCGCGGTAACGACGACACCCTGTTTGCTACCGCAGCTGGCAGTGTCGAGTTCGGCACCCACCACGGTCGTAAGGTCGTCAACGTCCTAGTTGAGGCCTGAGACCAGCGACTAAACGTCATGTGAGGGCGGTTCGGCGCGATGCCGGCCGCCCTTGCGTCATATCTACGCCCGCAACTGATATCTAGGAGAGATCATGGCCAGTTTTGTTGATCGCGTGGTTTTGCACGTTGCCGGTGGCGACGGCGGCCATGGTTGCACCTCGATTCACCGTGAAAAGTTCAAGCCCCTGGCTGGCCCTGATGGCGGCGACGGCGGTCACGGCGGTTCGGTTATTTTGCGGGTAGATCCCTCGGTCACCACTCTACTTAGCTACCACCGCAGCCCTCACCGTAGTGCTGGTAGTGGTACCCCCGGCATGGGGGACTGGCGGCGCGGTGAAAATGGCGCTGACGTAATCTTGCCGGTGCCTGAAGGCACGGTTGTTAAAGACACTGACGGCAGCGTAATCGCTGACCTAGTTGAGCAGGGAGCAGAGCTGGTAGTGGCGGAAGGCGGCGCCGGCGGGCGTGGTAACTTCTCGCTAGCTTCCTCTAAGCGCCGCGCCCCGGGCTTCCACCTGCTAGGCCTGCCCGGTGAGAAAAAAGATGTAGTACTTGAGCTAAAGTCCATCGCTGACGTGGCTTTAGTGGGTTACCCCAGCGCTGGTAAATCTTCCCTGATTGCGGCTATGAGTGCGGCGCGCCCCAAGATTGCCGACTATCCCTTCACTACTTTGGTACCTAACCTGGGTGTGGTTGAGGCCGGCTCTAGCCGCTACACCATTGCGGATGTGCCCGGGCTGATCCCTGGCGCCAGTGAAGGCAAGGGCTTGGGCCTGGAGTTTTTGCGCCACATTGAGCGCTGCGCGGTGATTGTGCATGTGCTTGACGCGGCCACACTAGAATCTGACCGCGATCCGCTCCATGACCTTGAGGTTATTGAAGCTGAGCTAGCCACCTACTCGCAGCGCCTAGCTGATGACGGCAGTGCCACGGGCCGCCTGCCGCTGATGAGCCGTCCACGCGTGATTGTGGTTAACAAGGTGGATATGCCTGACGGCGCCGCCATGGCTGAAATGATGCATGATGAGCTGCTAGAGCGCGGCTGGCCGGTGTTTGAAGTCAGTGCGCTAACCCGTAAGGGCCTACGTGAACTGTCCTATGCGCTAGCGGCCCTGGTAGAGCAAGACCGTCAGCAGCTGCAAGAGATCGAAAGTCAGACGGTGCGCCCGGTTATTACCCCGGCCCCGGTAGGACGGCGTAAGAATGAGCCCATTGCCACCATTAAGCTGGTTAACCACCCCCAGGAGGGCAAGGTTTATCAGGTGCGCGGCCAAAAGCCTGAACGCTGGGTGCTGCAAACTGACTTCACTAACAATGAGGCCGTGGGCTACCTAGCTGACCGCCTGGCTATTGCTGGCGTGGAAGATGAGCTGCTTAAGGCCGGGGCACAGGGTGGAGACACGGTGCTGATCGGTGATTTAAGCGACGGCGTCATCTTCACTTGGGAGCCCACCCTCACTGCCGGGGCTGAGCTGCTGGGCCAGCGCGGCACGGATGTGCGTGTGGAGGACTACCACCGCCGTACCAACGAGCAGCGCCGAGCTGAATATAAAGAGCGTATGGACGCCAAGGAAGCTGCCCGCGCGGCCCTGCGTGAAGAAGCAGCCCAGGGTCTGTGGACCGACCCGGATCTGTAAACCGAAACTAGATAACTCTGTCAGGCAAAGATCTGACAACATATGTGACGTGCTAGCACCGTGTTAGCGGAGCGGCCTTAATCGCGCTGGTCGCCCCACTAACGGCGCTGCCGCACCCGGACGATTTTTGGGCATATCGCCTGGTGAGGTGGGGTAGGACGCCTTTGTCTTACCCCGGCGAAGCCAGCTTATATGTGTCAATCGTTTAGCATGTTTACTTAAAATCTCACAGCGTCTCGATTTGCCTTGAAGCGATGCAATTGGCTAGTTAGCAGCCCTTACAGCCATAATAAAAGCAGCACTTCCGAGCATTATGAGGACGCGATGCCGTTTAAATATGCACGCACCACCGGTGTGGCCATAATACTTGCCGCCATAGTTTATTCGACCTGGCTACTGTCTGGTCTGCTGGGCTCGCATTTGAGCTGGGTTAACGCCTACGCCTCTGAATTGGCTGCTAGTGGCCAGCCCACCGCTAAGGTCACTCGTATTGGCGACGGCGTAGCCTCACTACTAGTTAGCGGCACCGGCGTGGTAGGGCTTAACAACCTAGGTAGAAACGTCCACTGGCGTAAAATTAACCGCTGGGGCAGGCACTGCGCCCTGCTGGGATTTGGGGGACTAGTACTTATCGGTGTGGCCACCATTGTGGACGTTAGTTTCCCAATGCAATGCGCGGTATCTTTAACCAGTTGCAAGGCGCAGCTGGCACACTCCACCAGCTGGGTGCATCGAGTTCATGAAGGCTCCTCAATTGTGGTGGGAGGGGCCTGGATTGCCGCAGGCTTGGGCCTAACTGGCCTACTGAGCCCACGCAGCGGCCTAAAGCTACACAAACTTATGCCGGCTAGTCGTTACCTAACCGGCATAATGACTGCGGCAAGTGCCTTCTACGCGATTACCGCAGCCGTGCTAGAAGTACTCCAGCGTTACAGCGGCATTGCGCAGCGCGTGCACCTGACCATCTTATTTGTGTGGATGGTGGTGTTTGGGCTTGAGCTAATCATTAGTCCCAAACGCTGGCGCAAGCTTAGGCGCGCACTTAGATAAAGCGCGCGCCTAAACGCCTTTAGTTCACATCCATCCAGCAGCTACCCATAGGTTCAAGCTCAACCTGCCAGGTTTGGCCCTGGCCGCATACGCTGGTGCTAACCGCTTGGTAGGAGTTGTTGGTCACCAAGAACCGGCGCACCTGCGGATACCAAGCCACTTCAGTGGCCGGGTGACTGGTATGCCACTGCTCAATGAGGTCTTGACGGTTAGCCGCCCAATACAGGGCGCGCTGCAGGGTGCGGCTGTTTACATAGGAGTAGGGCAAGCCCGAGAAATATACAGCGCGCCCGGCTCCATAGTGGTTAACCGCCAGCTGTACGCTGCCCTCTTTTAGCCGCAGAATCTGCGCGCTGGTAGCAAACACATCCCCGCCAGCGCCTTCGCCGTCGTCGAAAAGCGGGTCTAAATCAGCGCTAACGTAATGCTCAGAAGTAACCACCGGGTAGCGGTCAGTAGACAGTGACAAGGACTGCTCACGATCCACCCCCAAAACGTCACTGAGCTGCAAGAAAGCCCCACCCTTGGGATAGGCGCTAGGCTCACCCACACCAATGAAACCGCCACCAGCGGCCACCCAGGCGCGAATAATTTCGCTCAGACGCGGATCATCCCAAGCCTGAGCCCCAGAAAAAGCGGTGCCAGCAGCGCCAGCATTAATCAGCACCCCAATGTCCTTGGGCACGCCCTGGTCCAAAACCTCGTTGAAGGAGAGGAACTCTACCTCAAAAGGCAAGCCAGCCAAGGCCTCAACCACACCCACATAGGAGTAGCAGGCCTTATACCACAGTGCGTGGGCCACCATATGGGTTTGCCAGCTGCGCAGCTTACCCCAGGCATTCAAAATACCCACCTTAAAGGGGGCGTTAGCCGGCAAGTTACCGCCGGAAAACTCGTGAATGTCGCGGAACTCCTGACAGATCTGGGCAATGCGCTGAACAAACTCAGGAAACTCCAGAGCCAGCGAGACATAGCCGCCATAGCCCATCCGGTCTAGTGGGCGGCGCACAATAGCGCGCCGTGAAGTTAGCCAAGAATCATTGGCTTGGCCTACCGGGTCTCCGCCCTCGTGGTTGAAAACGTCGGGGAAGAAGTAAGGTAAGAAACGTACCTCGGTGTATTTAACCCCGGGAATATCGCTGATCAGGCGGGTAGTGGCGGCGCTACCGGCGCTACCAACCACCGCATCTAGCCCGATTGAGGGGAAATACTTGCCGTAAGGCTCGGTGCCAATCCAGTTATCGCCTAGGAACATCATGGCTTCGCGCCCATTAGCGTGGGCAATATCCACCAGCTCCTTGGCCTTGGCGGCCACAAACCTGGAAGTGAAATCAATCCAGTCTAGGAACTGGGGGCTGGGGGAGCGGAAGGGGCAGTTGTAGTAGCCGGCGTCGACAAAATCTTCCGCCCGCAGTGCATAGCCGTATTCAGCCTCAAAAGCGTCCAAAGCTTCAGGTGAGACTGAGGCAGAGTAGCCAAACCAGTCCACAAACTTTTCTTTGCCGCTCTCGTTAAACACCAGCGTGAAGTGGTAGAAGAAAGTGGTAAAACGCACCACATCCACTTCCGGGTGGGCCGCTAGCCAATCGGTCAGGGCCTGACGGGTGTGCTCCCACACCGGGTGCTTGCGCGCGTCATAGGGGCGCTCTTTGACGCGGGTGGGGTCATCTTGCCAATTGTTGGTGATGTAGTTGTACATCTGGGTTGAGTCCCATAGCTGATCAGCTAGGAAAGCCACAGTGTATTCATGCCAAGGCGTGGGCTGGGGGATAGTTACCACCCCGCGCTGGCGATCTAGCTGCCAGTCTTCTACGGGCACTACCTGGCCAGTGGTGCGGTCAGTGACCTCCCAAAAACGCTCATAGCGCTCATAGTGCGGGGCGAACTGGTCACGGAAATAGCCCTCCATGACGTCAATTTCTAGGGCAGTGGCGCCTAAAGCAGTGTGCCGGGCAGAAAGCAGATACTGGTTGACCAAAGTTTGGGGATGAGCCAGCGCAAATTCTTGATCGCCACGGGCCGGGAAGTAGGTGGAGTAAACCTTATCCACCAGTTCAGAGGCTATTTCAGGGAGCCAAGTGCCGTCAGAGTTACGGACGGCATCTGCACCTAAAGCAGTGCAAAGGGAGCGGATTTGTTCATCAATACCCTCTTGAATGGGCATAGTGACGCGACCGGTAGTGCGCGGGGCGGGGGGCATGGTCATTGCAGACTTCCTCGGCAGCAGTTACACAGCTAGGCTGGCGCCTCAGGCGCTAACCAAGCTGTGTTCGATTATGTTGGGGTAGGGGAGAAAATGTTTCCCTTAAACAATCATAGTCTCTACGCCGGCGGCTTTGATCCACGCTAGCGTGTCCTCATCCACACCGCTGTCGGTGATCAGCAGGTCAATCTGTGACAGCTTACGGATCAATGCAAAGGCACTAGTGCCCAGTTTTGAGTGGTCGCTAACGGCCACCACCGTCTCAGCCGCATCAGCCAAGGCCGCGTTAATGGCTGCCTCACCCTCATGGGAAGCGTAGGCCCCGCGCGGGCCTAGAGCCTCAACCCCTAAAAACAAGGTGTTGATGTAAATGTCGGGCAAAATCCGCTGCGCCAGGGGGCCTACCAGCTCATATGACTGGGGGCGGGGCACCCCACCAGTCATCACTACCCGCACATGTGAGCGCACAGTCAGCTCATAACCAATATTGACCGCATTAGTAACCACCGTAACTTGCGGCACTTCCAAAGTGGGTTCAGGCGCGTGCAAGGCCAGCTCGCGGGCAATCTCAGTGGTGGTAGTGCCCCCATTAAGCGCAATAGTTTGGCCCGGCTCAACCAGTTTGGCGGCAGCATGAGCAATACGTGTCTTTTCCTCAGACATGCGTGTAGTGCGGTAACGCAAGGGCAGCTCTGAAGAAGTAGGGTTAGCGCTAGCCCCGCCGCGAGTGCGGGTAACTAACTGTTGGCTGGCCAGTAAATCCAGGTCACGCCGGGCAGTGGCGGCGGAAACCCCCAGTTGAGCGACGACGTCGTCAATATGCACGCTGCCGGCTTCCAGAACCATAGCCAGTAGCTCGCTAAGCCGATCGTGCCTGGTCATTACTGCCTCCCGTAATACGTGTCAGATTGCCAGTGTAGGCCGCGAAACTGTAGGAAAACTTGGTTAATACCCCCATAAGGATAGGCTATTTATATTAATTCATGGCAGTATGTAGGCATGGAAAAAACAGGGCGAGCACCACGCATAGGCATTATGGGTGGCACTTTCGACCCGATTCACCATGGCCACTTGGTGGCTGCAAGCGAGGTACAAGACGCCTTTGAGCTTGATGAAGTAATCTTCGTTCCTACAGCTTCCCAACCCTTTAAACGTGACCGCCGCGTCTCTGCTGCCGAGCATCGCTACTTGATGACGGTTATCGCTACGGCCTCTAACCCACGCTTTACGGTATCCAGGGTGGATATTGATCGCGGCGGGACTACCTACACTGTGGATACTTTGCGTGATATTGCCGCACTTTATCCAGGCACGGAGTTGTTCTTCATCACTGGCGCAGATGCGTTGGCGCAGATTTTTTCTTGGAAAGACGCCGATAAACTATTCGAGCTTGCACATATGGTGGGGGTCACCCGTCCGGGACATGTGTTAGACAAGACCGGACTGCCAGATAGCGTGCAACTGGTTGAGGTACCAGCTATGGCCATCTCCTCAACGGCATGTCGTGAAAGAGTTAAACGCGCCGCGCCGGTGTGGTACCTGGTACCAGACGGCGTAGTGCAATACATTCGTAAATACGGCCTCTATAGAAGTGGGCAGCGCAGCGGCGCAACCACCTCAATGACCGCCAATGTAGCCCAAGGACAAACCGGCAGGAAGGATAGCGAAAGTGACTGACGCGCCTCAAAACGGAGCTGCCCGCCCAATGTCGCGGCGAGCACGCCGCGAAGCGGAGCGCTCAGCGGAGCGTGAAGCCTTCCTAACCGGCCAGCAGCCCCTGCTAACCCGCCGTGAAATGCGCCGCCTGCGTGAAGAACAAGAAGCTTTACGCGAAGCAGTAGCCTCGGGTGAATTAACTGTTGACGAGGCTCAAGCCCTGCAAAGCCCTATGGCAGAGATGGATATTAAGAGCCACACTCTGCACGAGCACAACAGTTTTGAGCCTATCCGCGAGCCACTTTTAGGCTCCGACCCCGGTGATTTAGCTGCCTCTAGTCGCTCTGGCATTCCAGCTGCTACTGCCGGCGAAGATCTTAGAGACACGCGCGTGGTACCTACTGCCGCTAGTCGCATGCCTGAAAGCGCTGGGCACGCTGCCCCAGTTTTCCCGCCGGTAACCGCGCCCGCTGGTAATGGCGGTAATGGCCCTGGCATGGGGCTGCCTACGCATCTAGCCGGCAGCTCACCCACCGCCGCCTCAGCCGCTCCCTTTGGTATTTCTGCTGCTAGCGCCCCCAATGCTGGAGCTGGCCCACTGGGCGGCCAGGCTCGCGCAGACCAGCCGGTGGTACACGTAAATTCCGATCACGCTGGAGCCCCCTCACTGCCTACTTACCCGGCGCGCTCGCGGCGTGCTGCTAGCGCCGCCAGTGCGGGTATGGCCAGTAGCGCTAGTGCTTACAGCTCTTTAAGTGCTGCTTCGGCTGCGCATGCGGTTGAAGGACGCGCTAGCCGTCGCCGTGCTAATGCGGCTAGTGCCCCTAGTTCTTTCTCTGCCACGGCAGCTTCAGCTACAGCCGCCTCGGCTGATTTGGCTAGTCGCGCAGGAACTCGCTCGCGCCGCCGTGCAGCTGCTAGCGCAGCTAGTGCCCCCAGCATTTTCTCGGCTACCGCCGCTTCGGCCGATTTGGCTGGTGTAAATGCGGTTAGTGCCCGCTCTGCTGCCAGTGCCCCTAGCGCCTTGTCTGGTACTGCCGCCTCGGCAGCTAGCGCTAACTCGGCGGTTTCCGATCTTGGCGCGGATCTGCCCCGACGCCGCACGGTCTTTAATGCGGTTAGTGCCCCGACGCCGTCGGCTGCCCCGCGCGTTGAGCCCGCCCCGGCTTCACCATTCCTGCCCGTGCACTCTGTGCTAGCTAACCAGGATGCTCGCCCGGCTGCCCAGTCTGTACATTCAGCTGAGCTGCCAGTAGCCCAGTCGGCACCCCAGCCTGCCCCGGTGGTGGCCCCCGGTGGTAGTCAGCAAGGTCCGCTGTGGCAGTCGGTTGCCGCCGACCGCACCCACCAGCAGGCTCCTTCTGCTGATGAGGCTGGTGACTGGAATGTTTCTACGGCCGCCTATGCACCTGTAAATGAGCCGCTGGCTGATGCTCAGCCCGCTCCGGGGCAGGCTGAGGCAGCCCCGATGCGTCGTCGTTCACTGCTGGGTGGTAACGCTCAGCCGGCGCCCACCCCAGCGCCTACCCCGGCTGCTAATGAGACCCCGGCGCGTCGTCCGATCGTGCGCGCCCCTTCAGTGGCCAAGGGTGTACGTGAGGTAGACACCAACACCGGTGAGCTGACCATTATTCAGCCTGCCAACCCTAACCCGCCGGCGGTGCAGCGCACTGAAGAGATAGTTTCTACTCAAGATGAGTTTGAAGATGAGGTAGTGCCTAACTGGGGTGCTTTCAGCCAGGCTCGCGCTAAGCAGCAGGCTCACTCGGCCCCCAATGAGGCGCTAGCGGACACTGGGTTGTATGACCACCTGGAAGATGATGAGTCCGGCCAGGAGGGACGTGGCTTGCGTATCTTCCTGACCATGTTGCTGATCATTGTGTTGGCGCTGGTGGTTGCGGCAGTGGTGTGGTTCGTTGTGCTCGACGGCGGCTCCACTAACGCCCAGGCCCTGGGACCTGCCAGCCTGCTTGAATAGGCAAACCCCAAAAAACAAAGCAGCCGCCAAGTATTTACATGCTTGGCGGCTGTGCTTTAATCAGACTTAGGCTAAAAATTTAAGGAGACGAAATGTCCGCCACCCCTTATGCGATTGAACTTGCCCACGCAGCAGCACACGCAGCAGCCCAGAAGAAGGCTAGCGACATTATCGCCATCGATGTTTCACAGCGTCTGGCTCTAACCGACGTGTTCCTAGTGATCTCTGCCGGCAATGAGCGTCAGGTTATGGCCGTGGTGGACGCCGTAGAGGAGGCTCTACACAAGGCTGGCGCTAAGCGCCGTATGCGTGAGGGGTATTCGCAGGCCCACTGGGTACTGCTGGACTACAACGACATTGTGGTGCACGTTCAGCGCGATGAGGACCGCGAGTTCTACGCAATGGAGCGTCTGTGGAAGGACTGCCCGCAAATTGAGCTGCCCGCCAGCGTGCTTGATGGCGAGTAAACATGGCTAAGTTGGTGGTGTGGCGGCACGGACAGACTGATTACAACCTGCAAGGACGTGTGCAGGGGGTAACCGACATTTCTCTAAATGAGGCTGGCTTGGCGCAGGCTGATGTGGCGGCGCCAATCATTGCGGCCTACAAACCGGTTAAAATCATTGCTTCTCCGCTTGAGCGGGCGCAGCAAACCGCTCAGACGTTAGCTAAGCTGACCGGAGTCAAGGTAGCTAGCGATGAGCGCCTAATTGAGCGCTCTTTTGGGATTTGGGAAGGCCTAACCGGCAAAGAAATTAAGTCGAACTGGCCCCAGGAGTTTAAGTTGTGGCGCGGTAAGTGCGCCACGCCCGGTGGCATTGGTATGGAAGAGCGCGACGCGGTGGGCCAGCGCTCTGCTGCGGCTATGCGCGACGCCGTGGAGGGCGTAGGCACTGACGATACGGTGGTGCTGGTAGCCCACTCGGCAGTTTTGACTATGGGGGCCACCTGTCTGCTGGGCCTGGACCCCAATAGTTGGTCGGGGCTGCTGTCGCTGGGCAACTGTGCTTGGGGGGTACTACATAACGGTTTACGCCCGCCAGGTTGGGCTATTCGCCAGTGGAATGTGAGCGTGACAGATAGCTCTAACACCACCCCAGCGATTTGGTGATGTAAGCCACTGCTGGAGGATTTGCCAAAACTGGTTGGTGGCGGCTAAAGTTTTCCACGTTGCGTTAAACGAAGGTTAAACGCAAAACCGGTTCGTTTTATCGGATTGGGGCTATGGCGCAGTTGGTAGCGCGCTTCCATGGCATGGAAGAGGTCAGGGGTTCGAATCCCCTTAGCTCCACGATTTCAACCGACCGGTTTATCCGGTCGGTTTTTTATTTCCGCAACCAGGTTTTTTATCCCTTTAAACCGGGTTTATTTTGATTCAGGGCGACGCTGCCCGTGGTTTTATTGGTTATATGTCCGCCGTCATAGTGATGGTTGTTACTTAGGACTTAACTGTTGCGATAGGGGACTTACCCCCATGTAGCATATGGCCAGCTGGGAGTATGATGCTGGAGCGCTGAAGGGCCTCTAAAACTATCCTGAATGTTAAGTAACATCATGATTAATTGTAAGCATTAAATTACTAACCATTCTAACTAGCGCTGGTTTAGTGCTGATTAAAAGAATTGTGAGTCAAATATCCTGAAATCTTTTTCGACGGCGTGTTAACCTTGCGTTGGATTGGAGAATGCTTTGGAAGAATCTATTACTGAACCTATTGATATGAGTCAGCTCGCCAGTGGTGCCGGCGCTGACGCTGCAGCAGTGCGCAGTGATGATGCCCAGGCTACCCAGGAAGACACTCTCGCCCAGGCAGCTGAGACTGAATCTGAGACTGCTTCGCAGGCGGGTGCTGTTAAACGGGATGAAGAACAAGCTCGCGTGCGTCGTAACGTAGTTGCTGGCATTAGTGCCCTTTCAGCAGCAGCTTTGCTGATTATTGGCGGCATCGGGGTGGCCTCGATGAACCGAGGTCAGGATCTAGATAGCAACCTAGCTAAAGTTAATGCGGTGGCCACCCAGTGTCCTAACTCTCCACAGCAGCTAGCGGCCTACAGCTCCTTGGTGAATGAAATTAAAGATGCTGAAAACACGGTTAAGCGTCAGCGCGACAAAGTCGACGAAAAGCTCATTAAGTCATTAGAACAAGAAATTGATAAGTCGCGACGCCTGACGGTTTATGACGGCACTGACTGCAATAAGGTCAGCGTTTCAGCTGCCCGCATTGACAAGGCCTTTGATGCCCTAGCGGCAGCTCATGACGCCGTGCTAAACAGCGTAGGCCTGGGTGCAGGAGCTAATAGTGCAGATCTAACCGAGGAAGAGCGTCAGGCTGTAGCAGCTCGTGAAAGCCGCCGTGAGGCTCGCAAGGAGCGCCAGCAGGCAGCTAGCGTAGCTCCAGCCGCGCAGCCCACCTCGCACATCAAGACCACTACCAGCAAGAGCGGTAGCAACTCTGGTAACTCTTCTTCCGGAACTGGCTCTAACGGCTCCGCCAGTAAGCCTGCTGGTTCGAGTAGCAATTCTGGCTCTGGGGGCTCTGGTGGCGGGTCTAATAATGGCTCCGGAGGCGGCTCGGGTAACGGCTCTGGCAATGGCGGTTCCGGGGGAGGGTCTAATAACGACTCTGGAAACGGTGGCGGCTCGGCTACGACGGCACCCCAGGCTCCCTCTGAACCGATTGTTGTGCCCACCGTGCACCCTGACCCGGTAACCTCCCCACAGCCGGTAGTGCCTGAACCGGCTCCCACCGGTGGCGGCGACGGCGGCGGTGAAAGCCCCAGCCCAGATCCTGGCCAGCCTGGTGACGGCAATGGTGACACAGTAGGACAAGACTGAAGTTAATGGTGGATTGACGCAAAACCCGCGTCAATCCACCATTTTTTACTGGAGCCATCGCTAAAAATAGCGTAAAATATGACCTTTCTTACCGCATGGTGAGTAAGGCCATGCCTTGCAGGCTTGCATAGTGCCTGCTTGGCTAGTAATGTTTGTTTCACCGACGCGGGGTGGAGCAGTTCGGTAGCTCGCCGGGCTCATAACCCGGAGGTCGCAGGTTCGAATCCTGTCCCCGCTACGAGTTGGCTCAAGGCTTAGCCTTGGGCCTTTTTTTACACCAAAGCGAGGCCCCATGATTCGTTTTGAAAATGTCAGCAAAAGCTATGACAAGGGCGTTACTTTTGCAGTAAAAAACTTCTCCCTAGAAGTTAAACACCACTCAACTACAGTGCTGTTGGGCACCTCAGGTTGCGGTAAAACCTCACTACTGCGCATGGTAAACGCCATGGTTAGGCCCACCAGCGGCAAAGTATGGGTACGCGGTAAGAATGTAGCTGAAAGTGACCCAGTGAAACTACGGCGCTCGATCGGTTATGTAATCCAAGACGGTGGCCTGTTTCCCCACCGTAATGTGCTAGAAAACATCGCCACGGTACCACTGCTAGAAGGTGTCAGCCGCGCTAAAGCCCGCCGGCGTGCCCTGGAACTACTTGAACTGGTTGGGCTTGAAAGCGACTATGCTAGCCGTTTCCCAGCGCAGCTCTCTGGTGGCCAACGCCAGCGCGTAGGGGTAGCCAGAGCACTGGCTAACAAAACGGATATCCTACTGATGGATGAGCCTTTTGGAGCGTTAGATCCAATTGTGCGCACCCAGCTGCAAGAGCAGGTGGCTTGGCTGCGTGATCAAGTAGGTACCACCATTTTGCTGGTTACTCACGACGTTGACGAAGCCTTCAAGCTAGGTGACCAGATAGTGGTGCTAGAAACTGGCGCTAAAATCGCACAGGCAGGCGACGCCCGCACGCTACTAAACCAAAGCGCAAACCAGTTTGTGTCCGACTTTATTGGCCGCTCCCAGGCCGCGCGTAGATTGCAGGTGGACGAGGCGGGTCTAGTTACTGACTTGCTCGGGGTCCCGGTAGGCAAACTAGCAGCCAGTTCACAGACCAAGGCGCGCCCATGAACTGGCTGATTCATAACTACGTCTGGGTGTTGGAGCTGCTTGGGCAGCATCTAGTTATTGCTGTAAGCGCGATTGTTGTCGCCTTAGTTATTTCCATTCCACTAGGGCGGGTGGCAGTTAACTCTGCTTTTGGTCGGGGCCTGGTCAGTGTAGTTGGAGCGATGTATGCGCTGCCTTCACTGGCCTTACTTATTTTGGTGCCGGTCATTATTGGTACCCCGCTGCGCTCTAGCCTCAATATGGTGATTGTGCTGAGCATTTACGGGGTAGCCATTATGGCTGGCCCCTGTGTGCAAGCTTTTAGTGGCCTGCCTGAACAAGTGTTGTTAAGTGCTGATGCCTGTGGCTATGGGCGTTTGCGCCGCTGGTGGCAAATCGAGTTGCCGCTGGCTTTGGCGGTGATTGCTAGTGCCGCGCGGGTACTGGTTACTTCCACTATCTCTTTGGTTACGGTGGCAGCGTTCATTGGTATTTCAAGCCTGGGTACTTTGCTTACTGATGGTTTCCAACGTGGTATCAGCGCTGAGGTGATCACCGGTTTGGTAGTTACGATTATTTTGGCTTTGCTACTAGATGGGTTAGTGGCTTTAGCTCACTGGTTGCTTAGCGGTTGGAGGCGCGCATGAGCTTAATTCTTGCGGCTGCTACGTGGATTGCCGACGGCGCCAATTGGCTAGGTCAACGCGGTATTGCTTGGCGCCTGGTACAGCATTTAGGAGTTAGCGCCCTAGTGCTAGTAATCAGTGCGGTGATTGCGCTGCCGCTGGGGATCTATATTGGTCACAGCGGGCGAGGTAAATGGCTGATTAATCTAACCGGCGCGGTGCGGGCGATACCTACGCTGGGTTTACTGACCCTGTTTGGGCTTTGGATCGGTATTGGCCTGCCGGCGCCAGTGTTGGCGCTAGTTGCTTTAGCGATTCCACCTTTGCTAGCTGGAGCCTACAGTGGTGTGGCCGGTGCGCCACCTAGCGTAGTGGATGCTGCGCGGGCTCTGGGTATGAAAGAAAGCGAAATTCTTAGCCAAATCGAACTTCCCCTGGCTCAGCCCTTGCTGGTTGCAGGCCTGCGCAGCGCTAGTTTGCAGGTGATAGCTACCGCCACATTAGCTGCCTATACCGCCAACTATGGGCTGGGGCGTCTGCTTTACTTAGGCCTGAAAACCCGCAACTATCCGCAAATGATTGCCGGCGCCATACTGGTAGTGGCCCTAGCTTTGCTGGTCGATTGGCTGCTCGGCCTGTGTCAACACCGCATTGAAAGACAGCTAAGCGCAACTAAGGTGGGTAAATGAAAACGCACAAACTTAGTCGGGCACATGCCGCCACTTATATGGCTACTCGTCGCGCGGTTTTAACCGGAGCATTGGCCGGGATTGGCGCTTTAGTGGGCGGCTGTGGCACCGAGCAGAGCCTGGCAGGATCCGCTGGGGACACTAATACTTTGGTGATAGGCAGCCAGGACTACTACTCCAACGAGATCATTGCTGAGATCTACGCCCAGGGCCTAGAAAAGCTAGGCTACAAAATTGACCGCCAAATGCGTATTGGTCAGCGAGAAATCTATATGCCTGAGCTTAAAGCTGGCGCCATTGATCTGCTACCGGACTACACCGGCAACCTACTACAGTTTTTAAACCCGAAAGCTACCGTGACGGCGTCGCAGGCAGTTTACAACCAACTGCGTGAAGCTTTACCTGATGGTTTGCGGATCCTTAACCAAGCCCCCGCCAGTGACCAAGACTCATATGTGGTTAGCGCCAAACTAGCGCAGCGTTACAACCTAAAACAGATTGGTGACCTGCGCGCAGTGCCAAACTTGGTGCTAGGAGGTAACTCAGAGCTAGAGACCCGCCCCTATGGGCCTAAAGGGCTCAAAAGCGTCTACGCAGTTAACGTCAAATTCTCGCCAATTGAAGATTCTGGTGGTGCGCTCACCGTTAAGGCACTACGCGATAACTCCATTCAGCTTGCTGATATCTACTCCTCAGATCCGGTTTTAGCCGGCTCTGACCTGGTGGTCCTGGCTGACCCCAAGAGTCTATTTCTCGCCTCCCAGGTAGTGCCGGTTATTTCTGAGCGTATAGATGAGCGCGCTGGCACTGAGATTAACCGCATCAGTGCGATGTTAACTTCGCGTGCACTGATTGAAATGAACCACCAATCAACCAAGCTGCAACGCTCTGCCCGCGACATCGCTAAAGCCTGGTTGGCTACCCAAAGCGCCAACGCAAGCTAGTTTCACGTTAAACGTTTCTTAGGCCAGTGTTGTAAACGATGGTGCAAAGCCTTGTGCCAGCGCAAGTATCAGTGCCAAAGCGGCGGCGTCGTCGAGACGCGCATATGACTTAACTATTGGCGAAAAGCTGCACTAATGGGGCCAAGGTGCTATTTCACGCTCTCCAGCTGGGATAGGCTTAGCTGCGTTAATGGATAACTGCGATGAAGGAGCAAACGTGAGTACACGTACCGAGTCCGACTCCATGGGGACCATTGAAGTTCCCGCCGACCACTACTGGGGCGCGCAGACTGAGCGCAGCCTGCACAACTTCGACATTGGTCGCAACACCTTCGTGTGGGGCCGTCCCATGGTTAAGGCCCTAGGTGTACTAAAGAAGTCCGCCGCCCTAGCCAACGCTGAACTAGGCGAACTACCCCAGGACATCGCAGACCTAATCGCCAAGGCTGGCGACGAAGTTATCTCCGGCAAGCTGGATGACGAATTCCCGCTAGTAGTGTTCCAGACCGGCTCTGGCACCCAGTCCAACATGAACGCCAACGAGGTCATCTCCAACCGCGCCATTGAGCTGGCCGGTGGGCAGATGGGCACCAAGACCCCGGTGCACCCCAACGACCACGTCAACCGTGGCCAGTCCTCCAACGACACTTTCCCCACCGCCATGCACATCGCCGTGGTCAGCGAGCTGCAGGAGATGTACCCCAAGGTCGCCCAGCTGCGCGACACCCTAGACGCCAAGGCTAAGGAATACGCCGACGTGGTCATGGTGGGTCGCACTCACCTGCAGGACGCCACCCCCATCACCCTGGGTCAGGTAATTTCCGGTTGGGTTGCCCAGATTGACTTCGCCCTAGACGGCATCCGCTACGCCGACTCGCGCGCTCGCGAACTGGCCATCGGCGGTACCGCTGTGGGCACCGGCCTCAACGCCCACCCCGACTTTGGTGCGCTGACCGCTAAGAAGATCAGTGAAGAAACCGGTATCGAGTTCAAGCAGGCCGACAACCTATTCGCCGCTCTAAGCGCCCACGACGCCCTGGTGCTGGTCTCTGGCTCCCTGCGTGTGCTTGGCGATGCCTTGATGAAGATCGCCAACGACGTGCGCTGGTACGCCTCCGGCCCGCGTAACGGTATCGGCGAGCTGATCATCCCCGAAAACGAGCCCGGCTCCTCCATCATGCCCGGTAAGGTCAACCCCACCCAGTGTGAAGCCATGACTATGGTGGCCGTGCAGGTATTTGGTAACGACGCCGCCGTTGGTTTCGCTGGCTCTCAGGGTAACTTCCAGCTCAACGTGTTCAAGCCGGTTATGGCCTGGAACGTACTGGAGTCCATCCGCCTGCTAGGCGACGCTTGCGTCTCTTTTGACGTGCACTGCGCCTACGGCATTGAGCCCAACTACGCCAAGATCAAGCACAACTTGGACATCAACCTGATGCAGGTGACCGCGCTTAACCGTCACATTGGCTACGACAAGGCTTCCAAGATCGCTAAGAACGCTCATCACAAGGGCATCTCGCTGCGCGAGTCCGCTCTGGAGCTAGGTTTCCTAACCGACGCCGAGTTTGACGCTTGGGTTGTGCCCGCCGACATGACCCACCCCAGCGCAGCCAAGTGATCATTAGCTAGTTAACTTTAGCTGATTAACCGGTGGCCGGGTCCTTTTAGGACCTGGCCACTTGTGTTTTGCCCTGCACTGTTTTTACTGCGCACTGTTTTGGGGCGCTGGCCTGTCAACTGGCAGCTGCTGGCTCTGGGCACCAACACCGAGATCCTTAAAGCTCAGCTGGCAGCCTAAGCGTCGTCGGCGCGGGAGCTGAAATTGACTGGCGCCACGGGTAAAATAGCCCTGGATTGTTTTGCGCTCAGGCGTGCATATTCAAGCGAAAGGCTAACGTGGCAGAGTACATCTACCAGATGATCAAGGCCCGCAAGACCATTGGTGACAAGGTCATTCTCGACGACGTCACCATGGCTTTCTTCCCCGGAGCCAAGATCGGTATGGTCGGCCCCAACGGTGCCGGTAAATCCTCGATCCTAAAGATCATGGCTGGTCTAGATCAGCCCTCCAACGGCGAAGCCCGCCTCAGCCCCGGTTACACGGTAGGTATCCTCATGCAGGAGCCGATCCTCAACGAGGAAAAGACCGTACTGGGTAACGTAGAAGAAGGCGTCGCCGACATTAAAGGCAAGCTTGACCGCTACAACGAAGTCAGCGCCCAGATGGCAGATCCGGATGCAGACTTTGACGCCCTACTTGAGGAAATGGGCAAGCTGCAAGACCAGCTCGACGCCGCCAACGCCTGGGACCTAGACTCCCAGCTGGCCCAGGCTATGGATGCCCTACGCTGCCCCCCGGCAGACGCCATGGTAAAGAACCTTTCCGGTGGTGAGCGCCGTCGCGTAGCCCTATGCAAGCTACTGCTAGAAGCCCCCGACCTCCTACTGCTAGATGAGCCCACCAACCACCTGGACGCTGAGTCCGTGCTCTGGCTGGAGCAGCACCTATCAACCTACAAGGGTGCGGTTATCGCCATCACCCACGACCGTTACTTCCTAGACCACGTAGCCCAGTGGATCGCTGAGGTAGACCGAGGTCACCTCTACCCCTATGAGGGCAACTACTCCACCTACCTGGAAACCAAAGAAAAGCGTCTAGAAGTCCAGGGTAAGAAGGACGCCAAGCTAGCCAAGCGCCTCAAGGATGAGCTGGAGTGGGTACGTTCCTCCGCTAAGGGCCGCCAAACTAAGTCCAAGGCCCGTCTGGCCCGCTATGAGGAAATGGCCGCTGAAGCCGAGCGCACCCGTAAGCTCGACTTTGAAGAAATCCAGATTCCCCCGGGCCCGCGCCTGGGCTCGGTGGTACTTGAAGCTACCAACCTGCAAAAGGGCTTTGACGGCCGTAGCCTAATCAACGGCCTGTCCTTCACCCTGCCGCGTAACGGCATTGTGGGTGTGATCGGCCCCAATGGTGTTGGTAAGACCACCCTGTTCAAGACCATTGTGGGCCTAGAGCCTCTCGATGGGGGAGAGCTCAAGGTTGGCTCCACCGTGAAGCTGTCCTATGTAGACCAGAACCGCGCTGGTATCGACCCCAACAAGACCCTGTGGGAAGTTGTTTCTGACGGCCTGGACTACATCCAGGTAGGTAATGTGGAGATGCCTTCACGCGCCTATGTGGCCGCTTTCGGTTTCAAGGGCGCAGACCAGCAAAAGCCCGCCGGTGTGCTCTCCGGTGGTGAGCGTAACCGCTTGAACCTGGCCCTTACCCTCAAGCAGGGCGGTAACCTGCTGCTGCTGGACGAGCCCACCAACGACCTGGACGTGGAGACCCTCTCCAGTTTGGAAAACGCCCTGCTGGCATTCCCCGGTTGCGCCGTAGTTATCACCCACGACCGTTGGTTCCTCGACCGCGTAGCCACCCACATCCTGGCTTGGGAAGGCACCGACGAGCACCCTGACAACTGGTACTGGTTCGAGGGTAACTTCGAAGCTTATGAGAAGAACAAGGTTGAGCGTCTAGGTCCCGACGCCGCCCGTCCGCACGCGGTAACCTACCGTAAGCTCACCCGCGACTAAGCAGCTGGGTCTGACCAAACAAATCTAGACCTGGTCAAACAAAGCTAGAGAAAGGTTGTTGCCACCGCACTAAGTACGGTGGCAACAACCTTTGTTTGTGTTATGACCGGCTTTAGCCGTCTAACTGCACGGCCCAGTTGCCACTGGATTTTTGACCCTCACGCGGAATGCGAATCATGCCTTCCTGGCTAATTGAGGAAACCAACTGGCCGGCCTGGCTATACACCAGGGCACGGGCAGCGGAGCGCCCACCACTAGAACTAGGTGAATCCTGCACAAACAGTAGCCAGTCGTTAACGTTAACGTCACGGTGGAACCATTGGGCATGGTCTAGGGTAGCTAGGCTCATGCCGGGGCTACGCCACGACAATCCCTGGCTACGCAGCGCCGGCTCCAGCATGATCTGGTCACACACATAAGCCAAAATAGCCCGGTGCACCATCTGGGTGGCACTGGCAGGCACCGCTCCGCGCACCTTAATCCACACATGCTGGTGGCTGTCAGGCTGCTTGGGAGGCTGCAGATACAGGTTGCCTTCCACATGGCGCACATCAAAGGCCGCTGTGCGCCCCAAGAACCGCGCTACTGGATGATCCACGTTACGGAAAATAGCCAGGGCACTAACTAGTTCATCAGGTCCGGGCACCTTAGGCATCGGCTCATAGATATCAATGCCATCTTGGCGCTTTTGGAAAGAAGCGATAACGGTGGCCATATTGCGTCCATCCTGGCTGGCACGCACCTGGCGTTGGGAGAAGGAACGCCCATCACGGAGCGCCTCAACCTCATACTGCACCGCTCTTTCCGGATTACCCCCACCCACAAAATAGGTGTGCAAAGCGTGCAATTGACGCTCATAGCTATCACCTGGGGTGGTGTCAAAGCAGGCAGCTGCCGCCAGCACCGCCTGGCCAAGGACCTGACCGCCATAGATGCGCCCCGATAGCTGGGGGAGGGAATCGCCCTCAAAGCGGCCCATCACGGTGCCAGGTGGGAAGCCCTCAGTGTCCCCACCGACGCCGTCGAGCCGGGCGCAAGCCTCTAAATCACTCTCTTCAGGGTCCCAAAACTCAAGCGCACGAAGCGCCAGAGACCGGGTAACCCCAGCCAAAGGCTCTTCGTGCGCTAGCGGAACCGGATACGGTTCAATCACAGACCGAGTTCCTCCAGGATCGGCAGCTCAGCGCGGACGGCAGCGCGGGCTTCCTCAGCCTCGGCGCAAGCCAGGGCGATGTCAGCTAGGCGCTTGCAGTCCTCACGGGTGACGCTCTTGAGTACGGCGTCAACGTCGGCCAGAGCGCGAGAGGTCATGGACAGCGAGGCCACGCCCAGACCCACCAGCACTACGGCCAGGGCCGGGTCAGCAGCAGCTTCACCACACACACCTACCGGGGACTTCTTTTCGCTGGCGGCGGCGCCGTCACAAGCGATCTTTAGCAGCCGCAGCACAGCCGGCTGCCAGGGGGTGTTCAGGTCTGCCAGGGAACCGAGCATACGGTCGGCAGCCATCACGTACTGGGTTAGGTCGTTGGTACCCACCGAAGCGAAGTCGGCGTACTTGAACATGTGGTCAGCCATAGCCGCAGCTGAGGGGACCTCAATCATCATGCCGGCAAAGTCTAGGCCGTAGGAGCGGGCCTTCTCGGTGAAGGCCTTGGCCTCAGCGGGAGTGGAGATCATGGGGGCCATGACCCACACCTTGGCGTCGGTGTCGGCGGCAGCCTTGGCTAGGGCCTCTAGCTGGTGCTCTAGCACCTCGGGGCTACGGCGGGCGGTACGGTAAGCGCGTACACCCAGAGCCGGGTTGGCCTCTGAGGTGTCGGTTAGGAAGGGCAGCGGCTTATCAGCGCCGGCGTCGAGGGTACGTACTACAACCTTCTTACCGGGGAAGGCCTCAAAGACCGGGCGGTAGGAGTTGTACTGGTCCTCAACTGAAGGCTCTTCGGGCTGGTCCAGGAAGCAGAACTCGGTACGGAACAGGCCGATACCCATGGCGCCAGCGGCGGCAGCCTTGCGGGCGTCCTCAGCGTCACCAACGTTAGCTAGCAGCTGCACCTCGATGCCGTCAGCGGTGGCGCCGTCGCCGTGGAATTCACGCACTACGCTGGCTAGCTCGCGGGCCTTACGTAGCTGCTCCTCGCTGGGGTTGAGGAAGATTTCGCCCTTGGTGCCGTCTAGCAGCACGATTTCGCCCTCAATTAGCTGCTTGGCTACTTCCTCACCGGTACCAACGATGGCCGGGATGCCTAGGGCGCGGGCCAAAATGGCGGTGTGGGAGGTGGGGCCACCCTCGCTGGTTACGAAACCGATTACCTTGTCGGGGTCTAGTAGCGCGGTGTCAGCCGGGGCTAGGTCAGCAGCAACTAGGATGAAAGGTTCAGGGCGGGTAGGAATACCGGGCATAGGGGCATTGGTCAGCACGGCTACGATACGGTCGCGTACGTCGCGTACGTCGCGAGAACGCTCAGCCATGTAACCACCCAGGGACTCAAGCATGGTGGCTAGCGAGTCAGCGGCCTCCCACACAGCGCGCTCGGGGGTAATGCCACGGTCGCGCACTAGCGCTTGAGCTGAAGAGGTTAGGGTGGGGTCTGCGGCCATCTGAGCAGTGGTCTCAAGTAGGGTACGACCCTCGTCCTTAGCTTCTGCGGCAGATAGTTCCAGGCCCTTCTTAACCTTAAGCGCGGCGGCGGCGATACGCTCGGCTTCGGCGTCGACGTCGGCACCGGCGGGTAGGTTGGCGACTGCGGGCTCCTCAATTCCGGGGGCCATCCGTGCCACCGGACCGCCCACACGGCCCGGGCTTACGCCGATACCGTGCAGGGTTAGAGTGGAGTTTTCCGCTGCGGTCATTGCTGTCTCCTTGCTGCGATTGGGGGGCTACGGCACCTCACATCGTCACCGGATTGGTAACGTAGGTAACGCCGTTTGCTGTGGTTATCGTATGTCTTTTTAGTGACGGGCGAAACCTTTTGCGGAAAATTTTTGTATTAGGTGGTCGACCAGCATGGACTTGTTGCGTTAACATCACTGTTAAGGAGTCCATACAACCGATTAGGCAGCCGCTGCATGAGCGAAAATTTCGAATGGCAACAGCCTGAGCCGGCCGTAATTGAACTAGCCCAAGCCCACGGTGTGGGCACTGAGTATTGGGATTACTACGGCAATCAGGCAAATCCTTCCCGTCAGACTCTATTGGCAGTTTTAACTGCACTTGGAGTAGACGTTTCTAGCGACGAAGCAATTGCGCGTTCACTGGAGGATGCGCACCTGGGTTTTTGGCGCCAAACTCTGCCCGGTTTCACCGTGGTACGTCAAGGACATTGGAAGCATGTGCCGGTGCATGTTCCCGATGGTTCCAGCGTACGCGTAGACGTGGTGCTGGAAACTGGTGGAACTGTTGCGCTTGAACAGGTAGATGACTGGGAATCTCCGCGCTGGATTGACGGCGTATTTACTGGCCAGGCCTCTTTTGGTCTGCCCACCGATTTACCGCTGGGCTGGCATGAGCTGGTGGCTTATGTGGGTGACGACGCCCAGGGCGTACGCGCCCCGATGGCAGTTGTGCCCGACAGGCTAGAACTGCCTGCCGCCTTGGGTCAGCACAGCTACGGCGTAATGACCCAGCTGTACTCGGTGCGTTCAAACGATTCCTGGGGCATTGGCGACCTGGATGATCTAACTGAGCTGTCTAGCTTCTTGGGGGATGAAGGCGCTGACTTTATCCTGATTAACCCGCTGCACGCCAGTGAGGTGGTTCCACCACTAACTGACTCGCCTTACCTGCCGGTTACGCGCCGCTTTGTTAACCCCATTTATATTCGCCCGGAAAACATTGCTGAGGTGGCACGTCTAAGCGGCCCACAGCGTTCCTTGCTGCACTGGGGTCTAGACGAGCTACGCCCGCTAAACACTTCTGCCGCCCCGATTGACCGTGACGTAGTGTTTAAGGCTAAGCGTGAGGCTTTGGAGGTTATTTACGACGCCGGCCGTTCGCGTTCACGTCAGCGTGACTTTGAGCGTTTCCGTGCTGAGCAAGGCGATGGTTTAGAGCGTTTTGCGCTTTGGTGTGCGCTTTGTGAAAAGTATGGGCCGATGGAGTCTTGGCCTGAGCATCTGCGTGACGCTAACAGTGCTTTTGTGGCTAATGAGGCCCACGCCCTGGCTGGACGCATCGACTTCTATGCTTGGCTGCAGTGGATTGTTGATGAGCAGCTCCAGCGCGCCCAGGCCGAAGCTAAGGCCTCTGGCATGTCTTTGGGCATCATGCATGACCTGGCGGTGGGTATTAACCCGCACGGGGCTGATGTGTGGACTACCCCGGAGGTATTTGCTGCTGGCGTGAGCGTGGGTGCCCCGCCGGACATGTATTCGCCGCTGGGCCAGAACTGGTCTCCGCCGCCCTTTAGCCCCACCGGCTTGGCGAAGGCAGGCTATGCACCGCTGCGCGACATGGTACGCACAGTGTTGCGTCACGCGGGTGCGCTGCGCCTAGACCACGTGATGGGCTTCTTTAGACTCTGGTGGATTCCTGAGGGGCACAGCCCCAAGGAAGGTGCCTACGTTTACTACGACTATGAGGCCATGATTGGCATTGTGCTGCTAGAGGCACAGCGTGCCGGGGCTTTGGTGATTGGTGAAGACTTGGGCACGGTTGAGCCTTGGGTACGCGCGCACCTGGCTGAGCGTGGAGTGCTGGGCACCAGCGTGTTGTGGTTTGAAAAGATGGAAGGCGATTGGCCGCTATATGCCGACCGCTACCGCGTAGATGCACTTTCTACGGTTAACACCCACGACTTGCCTCCCACTGCGGGCTACTTGGCTGATGAGCACGTGGCTTTGCGTTCGCGTCTGGGTCTGCTTGACTGCGATAAGGAAGTTGCGCTGCGTGAGTCGCGTAAAGAACGCGAAAAGATGCTGATCCGCCTGCGTGAATACGGTCTGCTAGGCGATGACCCCACTGAGCGTGAGGTTATCGAGGCCCTATATGCCTATGTTTTGCAGACTCCCTCACGTTTGGTGGGTGTGTCTTTGGTCGACGGCGTAGGTGAGCGTCGTACTCAGAATCTGCCTGGCACGGGTGAGGACGAGTACCCCAACTGGAAGATGCCTTTGTGTGATGGCAGTGGCGATCCAGTACTGGTGGAAGATCTGCCCAACAATGCCCGTCTGCTGAGCCTCTTGGCAGTGGCTCGCGCTGGTGTAGTTAAGTAGACACTGACCAGATTAAACTTTGCCCCCTTACTGCTAAGCAGTAAGGGGGCAATTGTTTTGTTATGAACAACTATAAATAATTACTGGTTTTGATGCCGTCTAAATTGCTTCAATAAAGGATTGGTAATTATTCTTCCTTAAGGTTTCCTGAATGTTCTCTTTATTGGATCTAAAAGGTGAAACAAAAGTATAACAGATTGACAAAGTTTGCGTCATGTGATACAATTAATATTGATATGTTAAGTCATATCTGAAAGGGAATTTCATATTATGAATATTAAACGGTTACTTACCGTTACGGCGGCTTTAGCTACCTTCGCTGCCACTCCACTGGCTTATGCCGCGCCTGCCCCGCAGGCAACTAACTACGGTTTGACTAGCTCAGACAAGTCCGTAACTGCTGCTGAAGCAGCAAAATACGGGGCTAAAGTGGCATACTCTCGCTATGAAGCCACTAACGCTAAACTAACTAGCGCCAAGCAGGTAGATTCTAGCGACTTAGAATCTACTGCTATTGAGGCTTCAAACCAGTCTTATGTTGAGCTGTCTAGCAAAGATTCTGCAGTCACTTTCAAGGTAGCTGAAGCAGCTGACGCACTTACTGTGCGGTTCACTCTGCCTGACGGCGCTAACGGCAAGCTGGCTGTGAAGGTAAATGGCAAGACGGTCTCTACCCTAGATTTAACTTCCAAGCACGCTTGGCAGTACGTGGATGGTAGCGTTGCCCACAACTACAAGACTGCCAACTCTAAGGCTCGTTTCCGTTTTGATGAGGTGCATACTCTGCTGGGCACTAATAAAGTTAAAGCTGGCGATACTATTTCCTTGGTTAAGGTCTCTGACGACTCAACCGCTTACGGAATTGACTTCATTGAACTTGAAGAAGCTGGTGCAGCCATCGCTAAGCCGGCCGGGGCAATCAGCATTACTGACAAGGGCGCAAAGGCTAACGATGGCGCAGATGACACCGCCGCCTTTAACAGCGCCCTAGAGGATGCTAAAAAGACTGAAGCCAAAACTGTTTACATCCCCGCCGGCCAGTATGACTTTAACGGCAAGCTGGGGATAAATGGGCAGGGCATTAAAATTGTTGGTGCCGGTATGTGGTACAGCCACATTCACTTTACTGCTGACAAGCAATACGGTGGTGGCTTCAATTTTGACCACAACAGCAACAACATTGTGCTTTCCGACTTCTACATGAGCTCGGAGCTGACCAACCGCTACGACGAAACCAAGGAAAAAGCCCAGTACAAGGCAATTGCTGGCTCGCTTGGTAAAGACTCTAAGGTTAAAAACCTGTGGATCGAGCACTTTGAATGCGCCGCTTGGATTGGTGACTATGCCGGCGCTGCCGAGCGCAAAGACACCAACAACCTGGTGATCGAAAACTCCCGTATCCGCAACAACCTAGCTGACGGGGTTAACTTCGCCCAGGGTACGATCAACTCCAAGGTGATCAACTCCAGCGTGCGTGGTAATGGTGATGACTCCCTGGCTTCATGGGCCAGCACGGATGACCGTACTAAGGCGCCCATCACTGAGAACAACAAGTTCCTCAATAACACCATTGAGCTGGGCTGGCGCGCAGCCGGGGTAGGTTTCTTTGGTGGTAAGGGCCATGAGGTGTCTGGCAACCTGATTAAGGATGTGTTCTCTGGCGCTGGTATCCGTGTAAACACGGTATTTGAAGGTCACAACTTCGATCTGAACACCTCCGGTATCTCCATCCACGACAATATGCTCATCCGCACCGGTACCTCTGATGATTTTTATGGCAAGGTGCGTGGCTCGGTGGACTTTGAACGCGACCGCGCCGATATTAAGGGCATTGCTTTCACCGGCAACAAGATTGTGGCTCCTTTTGTAACCGCCGAGACCGCTAACTTCGATCTGTCTAATGGCGCTAACAAGATTGCCAACAACACGGTTTACGCCAAGTATGTACCCGAATCTGCCCCGGCTAGCTCCAATGCCAAGCAGGTGGTCAACAAGGATATCGACACTGGCGCTACTCTGAAGGAAAACAGCAACTGGAAGCTGTACTACTACAGCCACGACCAGGCCAGCAACGGTACCACCGTGCGCTACTGGCGTTCCAAGGTCAAGGCCATCCACGTAACCAAGGACATGACCTACTCCAAGCAGGGTAACTTGAAGGTCTACAACTTCACCGCTGGTGACATTCCCCAGTACCTGCCTGAAAAGTCAACCAAGTTTGTGCAGGATTACAAGTACGAGGGAGAAGTTAAGCTTGATAAGAGCCAGAACGACAATGGGGAAGTAGCCCTGATCCGTTTCTGGTCTCACAAGTGAGTTCAAAGCGCATTAACTAACGCATAGCAAAAATGGTCCCTGGCTTTTAGCCAGGGACCATTTGCTCGCAGTAGCGAGTTTTAACGAAGCTTGTTGATTTCCTCAGCCACCGTCTCGGCGCTGGGGCCGACGATCACCTGTACGGTCTTGCCGACGCTTACAACGCCGAAAGTACCGGCCTGGCTTAAGGCCTCCTCGTCTACCAGTGTGGGATCGACCAGCTGTGAACGTAGGCGAGTGATGCAGGCTTCTAGGTCGGTGATGTTGTCACTGCCACCAAGCGCATCGATAATCTGCTGAGCCTGAGTCATTCTGTCTCCTCCCTGTTGGCTAACTATTGACCAATATCATATCTTTTGCAGTCACAGCCGGCTACCGCTTTAGAAAATAGCTAGTTAGTTAAAGAGGCGCTTATCAGCACTGATAATCAAACCTGCAAGAGCTAGCTGCACAAGTTTTAATTGTTAGCAGCTGATTTTGAGCAGATGGGCGTTTTATGGCTAGCTAATACAAAAGTGGGGGGATGGAAGCCAAGCTTCCATCCCCCCACTGCAGCTAGAAATCAGCTAGAAATACGTTCTAGATCAGGCTTTACGAGCAGCCTCAGCGTTCTTACCGGTACGCTCAGCAGCCTCGCTCTGGGCGCTAGCAAAGGCGTCAGCACTCTCTTCTTCCTCACGACCGGGAGTGTGGAAGTTGAACTTCTTGATCAGGAAGCTGAACAGGAAGTAGTAGATCACTGCGTAGATCAGGCCGATGATAACCAGCAGGATCGGGCCTTGGAAGACGCCACCAGATAGGTCGGCAGACTTACCGAAGTTGATTACGTAGTCGATGAAACCTGCCGAGAAGGAGAAGCCATCCTTAATGCCAAGCGCATTAACCACCACCAGTGCGGTACCGGTCAAGATAGCGTGTACTACGTACAGCGGGAAGGCTACATAGGCGAAGGCGTATTCTAGGGGCTCGGTAACACCGGTGAGGAAGGCGGTTAGAGCCACAGAGATCATCAGGGCGCCAGTGGCCTTCTTCTTGGCCGGGTAGGCCGAGCGCCACATGGCCAGGGCAGCTGCGGGCAGGGCGAACATCATGATCGGGAAGAAACCGGTCATGAAGTTACCGGTCCAGGCGTTGGTCTCAGGGGTACCCTGGAAGAAGCAGGTCAGGTCACCGTGCAAGGTCTCGCCCTGCTTGGTTAGGCTTTGGCAGTTACCTAGCTGGAACCAGGGCAGAGAGTTCCACAGGTGGTGCAGGCCGAAGGGGATGAGCAGGCGGTTAACCACACCGTAAACGAAGTAAGCTACCGAGCCACCGATACCGCCGTGGGCGCCAGCGTGCATTAGCCAGCCACCAAACTTCTCGTTGATGAGCCAGTTGAAGGCCGGGTAAATAGCGCCCATTACAGTAGCAATTAGAACTGCTGCGCCAGAGGTGATAATCGGGACAAAACGGCGCCCACCGAAGAAAGCTAGCCAGTCCGGCAGCTTAATACGGTAGAAACGCTGCCATAGCAGAGCGGCAGTGATGCCGATGATGATACCGCCGAGCACACCGTAGTTGATCTTGGCATCGGGGCCTGCCGGGGCACCCCAGAACTTCGCTAGGGCGTCAAGCACCCCCTTAAAGACCAGGAAGCCAAACAGACCAGCCACAGCAGTAGAGCCGTCAGACTTCTTAGCGAAACCTACGGCCACACCAACCGCGAAGATCAGCGGCAGATTGTCAAAGACTGCGCCACCGGCAGCAGCTAGCACATCAGCCACCGGCTGCATCCAGCTGAGGTGTTTGGATAGGCCGTCAGCGCCGAGCACGTCGGCTTGGCCTAGACGCAGGAGTAAACCAGCTGCAGGCAGCGTGGCAATGGGGAGCATAAGGGAGCGGCCCATACGCTGCAATGCGGCGAAACCAGAACCCTTCTTCTTTGTAGTCACAGTGTTCTCCAGAGAATCGGCACAGCAACAATGCCGTGCACACTAAAACCAGTCACGGGGGATGACTGGAGCCTACCGGGGGCAAGCCCCTGATATGTGTAATTGAAGCACTCCTTCATAGTAGCGTCAACAAAAACACACAGGATCAAACAGCTTCCCACAGAAAACTATTCTCACCACCACTTATGTTACTCACTATTTCGAAAGCAAACCAAAGTTTTACCACATTGAAACCAACATTTTCCGATATCATGTAGCCAGAGCTCACCCTAGGTGCAGCTTAACTTTGGTGTGGTCGCCAAAGTTTTAACAATAGGTGGTTTTTAACTACCGCGATTCTAAAAGGAGCCAATATGTCTCAGGCACAGCAGATTGTTGACGCCCTCGGCGGTTTTGACAACATTGTTGAAATTGAGCCGTGCATTACCCGTCTGCGCTGCGAGCTGGAGGACGCCAGCGTAGTAGATGAGGCAGCTCTCAAGCGTGCCGGCGCCCACGGCGTGCTGGTCATGGGTGACACTGTGCAGGTAATCGTCGGCCCCAACGCTGACAATATCAGTGAGGACATTGAGGACCTACGGTGAGTCTGTCAGTCCTAACTCCCCTTCCCGGCACAGTAGTTGCCATTGAGGATGTTCCGGACGCAGTCTTTGCCCAAAAGTTTGTGGGACCCGGGGTCGCCGTCGACCCTATCCGCAACGGTCAGGACGTAACCGTGCTAGCCCCTGTAAGCGGCAAGCTAGCTAAGATTCATCCTCACGCATTCGTAATCCTTACCGAGGCAGGCGTCGGTGTACTAGTTCACCTGGGGCTAGACACGGTAACCCTGCAAGGTAAGGGGTTCGAATTGCATGCCAAAGAAGGCAGCCAGGTCAACCTCGGTGACCCGATCATCACCTGGAACCCAACCAATATGGAGACCTTGGGGTTCAACCCGATTTGCCCAGTGATCACTATGGAAGTAGCTGAAGAGCGTCTGGACTTACCCAAGCCCGGCGCTGCGGTAAACACGGGAGATAAGCTGCTAAGCATCAACTAGCGCGCCCCAGCCAAAACTGCCACTAAAAGCCAGCACAAATCTTGGCAAATCCAGGGCAGATCTTGGCTAAGCGGCACAAGTCTTGGCTAAGCCAAGGCAAGTCTTGGTAAATACAGTGGGGGCCCAGTTCCAAGGAACTGGGCCCCCACTAGCGTTTAAACTCAGGCCACGGCCTGCGCGCCTAGTACGCGCTTAACGTCGTCGAGGTTTTCACGCACAATACGCTGCAAGGCCGCAGGGGAGTCAGTGTGGGTTTGCAGCCACTGCTCCAGCACGCCCTGGGCGTCGACGTCGTCCAAACCAACTGCCGGCAGCGGGAAGATACCAGCCAGGATCGACTCAGCCATGTGGAAAGTACGTGAGCCCCACACCTGCTCAACGATCTGCCCATAAGCCTCCACGAAGGGGGCCAGCAGCTGCGGGTGGCGAGTGACATTGAGGAAACCACGCAAAGACTTAGCCAGGGTCTCGTTAGGAATCGAGGCGTCAGTGACCAGCTTTTCCCAAGCCTGGGCCTTAGCCTGCGGCGAGGGTAGGGCGCAGCGAGCCTCCGAGGTACGCTCACGACCAGTGGTGGTCACGTCACGCTCAGCCTCAGCGGCAATCTCGGCCTCACCAAAGCGGCCGGCGGCCACCAGGCTGATCAGCAGCTCCCAACGCAGATCCTGATCCACAACCAGGCCCTCAAGCGGGGCTGAGCCATCAAACCAGCCCACCACGCGCTCAATCTGTTCGCCAGTTAGGGCGTGTGCGGCAGCGGCCTTAGCCAGCTGCAGCTGGGTGTCACTGCCGGGGGCGGCCTCCTGGGCCAGCTGGGCTAAGGCGCGGGCAGCGTGCTCAATGTACTCCAGGCGCTGGGCCGGGGGCAGGTACAGGCCCACCACCGTAGCCACCTTGGCGATCAGGCCACGCACCACGGAAGAGTGAGTCTCTACGCTCAGGGCCTCCAAAGCGGCCGGCAGGAACTGGGCGGCGCTGATCTCAGCGTCACGCACCATGTCCCAAGCACTAGCTAGGGCGATGGAACGCGGCAGTGAAGCGGTAAAGGCGGTGATGTGCTTGAGCGCAAAGTCAGCCGAAGCCTCATCTAGACGCACCTTGGCGTAGGTTAGGTCGTCGTCGTTAATCAGGATTACATCCGGGCGAGGAGAGCCCACCAGCTCACTGACCACGGTGCTGGCGCCGTCGACGTCGATCTCAATGCGAGTGCTACGCTCCAGCTTGCCGTTAGCATCCATGGAGTAACCACCAATAGCTACGCGGTGGGGGCGCAGCGAGGCGGGCGAGCCAGCGGGGATCTCCTGGTCAAGCACGAAGCTGGTGATAATGCCCTGCTCATCAACCTCCAGGCGCGGACGTAGGGTGGTAACCCCAGCTTCCTGCAGCCACAGGCGAGCCCAGGTGGATAGGTCGCGACCGCTGGTGGCCTCCAGCTCACGCAGCAGGTCGTCAAACTCGGCGTTGGCGTAGGCGTGGGCGGCCAGGTAGTTCTTAATACCGGCGAAGAACTTGTCGCGGCCCACGTAACCCACTAGCGCGGCCAGTACGGAGGCGCCCTTGGCGTAGGTGATGCCGTCAAAGTTAACTTCGACGTCGTGCAGGTCCTTGATCTCTGCGGCCACCGGGTGGGTGGAGGAAAGCTGATCCTGGTTGTAGGCCCAGCCCTTCTCAATGGTCTGGAAGGTGGTCCAGGCGTCGCTCCAGCGGGTGGCTTCAGCTACCGCTAGGGTGGAGGTGTACTCGGCGAAAGACTCGTTTAGCCACAGGTCATTCCACCACTTCATGGTGACCATGTCACCAAACCACATGTGGGCCAGCTCGTGCAAAATGGTTACCGCGCGGCGCTCAACCAGGGCCTCGATGGGACGAGAGCGGAAAATGTAGTCGTCACGGTGGGTGACGCAGCCGGCGTTCTCCATGGCGCCTGCGTTGAATTCAGGCACAAAGATCTGGTCGTACTTTTCGAAGGGGTAGGCGGTGCCAAACAGCTGCTCGAAGTACTCAAAGCCAGCCTTGGTCAGGTTGAGGATTTCCTCGCTGTCCATGTGCTCAGCCAGGGAGCGGCGGCAGTAGGTGCCCAGCTCAACCTGGCGGCCATCGCCGGCCACGTAGGTGTCGGTGGCGCCCACATAGGGGCCGGCCACAATCGCAGTCACATAGGACGAGAGCGGACGAGTGGGGGCAAAGTGGAAGGTGTGGGTGCCCGCCTGCTCAGCTACCGGGGTGGGAGTGGGGGAGTTAGAAAATACCGTCCAGCTCTCAGGGGTCTTAACGGTGAAAGTGAAAGAAGCCTTAAGGTCAGGCTGCTCAAAGACAGTGAAAACGCGGCGGCTGTCGGGCACCTCAAACTGGCTGTAAAGGTAGGTGAGCCCATCAGCGGGGTCAACAAAGCGGTGTAGACCCTCACCGGTGTGCATGTAGGCGCAGTCAGCCACTACTTCCAGCTCATTGTGCTCAGCTAGGTTCTCTAGAGCAATGCGGCTGTCGTGGTAGACGGATGCCGGGTCTAGGTCAACCCCGTTGAGCTTGATCGAATGAACGGCGGGGGCAATTAGGTCAATAAAGGTGCTCGCCCCGGCCTTGGCGTCAAAACGCGCCACGGTAACAGAGCGGAAGGTCTCCTCGCCCTGGGTTAGATCCAGGTCGACGGCGTACTCGCGAGTAGTGATGATGGCAGCGCGCTCGCTGGCCTCCACTCGCGTGAGGTTAATGCCGGGCATTGACTCTCCTAAAAATACTAGTAGTAGTGCTGCTTATCTTACGCGAACCAGAGTGAAAGCTTTGACCCGCTTAGCCATCAGGCTAAGCGGGTCAAGGTTTAACAGGTGGTGGCTAGCTGCCTGGAGTTGGCTAGTTAGCCGAACTAGTTACCTAGTGGTTTGGTGGTGGCTAGCTGCTTGGAACTGGCTAGTTAGCCGAACTAGTTACCTAGTGGTTTGGTGGTGGCTAGCTGCCTGGAACTGGCCAGCTGGGCTTACCAGATAGTTACGCGCTGGTCGGGATCCAGGTACAGTTCATCGCCGGGGACCACATTGAAGGTCTCGTAGAACTCATCCAGGTTGCGCACAATACCGTTGCAACGGAACTCGTTAGGCGAGTGCGGGTCAGTGGCCAGCAGCAGCTCAGCGCGCTCTAGGCGGCTCTTTTGCTGCCAGATGCGGGCCCAAGAGTAGAAGAACCGCTCCAAAGCGCTCAAACCGTCAATCACCGGGGCCTGGTCAAAAGACTCAATTCCCTTACGGGCCAAAGCCAGCTTGTAGGCCTTTAGGGCAATACCCAAACCACCCAGGTCACCAATGTTCTCACCAATGGTCAGCGCGCCCTTAACATGTGGGGCCGCCTGGCCCAGCTGCTCATAGTGGGCAGCCACATCGGCGGGAACATAAGCGTCATACTGGGCAATTAGGGCGCCGGTACGCTCCTCGAAAGCCTTACGGTCAGCCTCAGTCCACCAGTCACGCACCGCACCGGTGCCATCAAAAGTGGAGCCCTGGTCATCAAAACCGTGGCCAATCTCGTGACCAATAACCGCGCCGATACCAGCGTAGTTAACGGCGTCGTCGGCCTCTAAATCAAAGAAAGGCGCCTGCAAAATAGCTGCCGGGAAGACAATCTCATTCATCACCGGGTTGTAGTAGGCGTTGACGGTCTGCGGCGTCATGTGCCACTCGTCGCGGTCCACCGGCTTACCCAGCTTGCCTGCCTCATAGGCGGTTTCAAAAGCCTCAGCGGCGCGCACATTACCAACCAAATCGGTGGCGCTTAGCTGCAAAGAGCTGTAGTCACGCCACTTAGCGGGGTAGCCAATCTTAACCGTGAACTGCTCCAGCTTAGCCAAAGCCTCTTGGCGGGTAGCCGGGCTCATCCACTCCAGCTGGCTAATAGAGCCACGGTAAGCCTCCAGTAGGTCAGCCACCAGCACATCCATGGCCTCCTTGCTCGCGGCCGGGAAATGACGGTGCACATAAAGCTGGCCCAGGGCCTCACCCAAAGTACCCTCAACCAGGCTCACCCCACGCTTCCAACGCGGACGCTGGGCATCAATACCCTGCAGCTTACGCGAGTAGAAATCAAAGCTCTCGGTGGAAATCTCCTGGCTCAGCAGCCCTGCGCGCGAGTGCAGCACATGCCAAATAATCCAGGCCCGCACATCCTCAAGCTCGCTTTCCTGCCACACCTTAGCGGCCTTAGGCAGGTAGTCAGGTTGACCCACAATAACCTCACGGTTAAAGAAGCCCTCACCCACCACCTTAGCGGCTGCCGCAGACCAGGTCTCAAGCGGCAAACCCTGCGCGCTAGAGACCACATCAGCCCAGTTCATGGGGTTGTTCATGGCCTCAATGTCACGGCAACGCACCGCATCCCAGTGCCCGGCCGCGAGCGCCGTCTCCAGCTTCATAACGGCCTGGGCGATATCCGCAGCCTGGCGACCCAAACGCTGGTCATAGCCACTTAAAGTGAACATGTTAGCGATGTGAGCGGTATAAGCCTGGCGCAGCGCAGCCTTATCCTCTTCACGGTAGTAAGCCTCATCAGGCAGGCCCAAACCAGCCTGAGAAACCCACACGGTGTAACGCTCAGGGTCATTAAGGTCAACCTCAACCCCAGCCCCAATCGGGCCGTGGAAAATCGCAAACAGCTTAGCGCCCATAACGCTAGCCAGCTCATCCTTGCTAGAGGCGCTAAACAGCTCGGCTACATCAGCCTCCAGCGGAGCCACACCGGCCGCATTAACTGCTTCCTCATCCATAAAAGACTCATACAGTGAGCCGATCTGATAGGCCTCACCGCTAGCCTGACCGGCCTCAGTCTGCTTAGCGCAATCCTCAATAATCTGGCGGCAAGCCAGCTCAGCGCCGTCACGCAGCTCCATAAAAGAGCCGGCAGAAGGGCGATCAGCCGGAATCTTAACGGTGCGCAGCCAAGTACCGTTTACATAGCGGTACAGGTCATCTTGCACCCGCACACTAGTATCCATATCTGCCGGGTTTAACACACCCGCAACTAGCTGGGCATTATTTTCATTCGTCATAAAACTATATTAGCCGCTGCCCTTAGCGCTTTGACTTAGTTTTCTTTAGGCCAATAACCGGGCACAATTGGTTACATGCGCGTACATATTGCCTCAGACCATGCCGGTTACGAACTCAAAGCCATCGCCATCACCCACCTAGAAAACAACGGACATGAGGTTATTGACCACGGAGCATTAACCTACGACCCCCAAGACGACTACCCCTCCTTCTGCTTTGAAGCCGCCCAGGCCACCGTTAACGACCCCGGCAGCCTAGGCATCGTAATTGGCGGCTCCGGCAACGGCGAGCAAATCGCCGCCAACAAGGTACGTGGCGCCCGCGCCGCCCTAGCCTGGAACCTGCAAACCGCCCGCCTAGCCCGTGAGCACAACAACGCCAATGTGGTTGGTATCGGCGCCCGCATGCACACCAGCGAGGAAGCCCTAGAAATCATTGACGCCTTCCTGTCCGAGCCCTACAGCAACGAGCCGCGCCACCAGCGCCGCATCGAAATCCTCGCTGACCTTGAGGCCTGATGCCTGAAGGACACACAATTCACCGGCTGGCTAAATCCCTAAACATCCTGTTTGGGGAAAGCCAGCTGCGCGCCTCTAGCCCCCAAGGTCGCTTCGCACAGGGAGCCGCCCGCCTAGATGGGCAAGTTTTTATCAGCGCCTACGCCCACGGCAAACACCTACTGGCAGCTTTCGCCCCCGCCGCCGACGTCGCCCTAGACTCACCCGCCATCACCTGGCTACACACCCACCTGGGTCTATACGGGGCCTGGAACTTCGACGGCGACGCCACCTTCGTAGTGCCCGAAATATTCGAGGTCCCCGACCTGGAAGTAGGCTCCCGCCAGGGCCTGCCAGGCATTAAAGAACTAGGTGGGCACTCAGGCGGCAGTGCGCTCGCGGGCTTGACGGTGTCTACTCGCGCGGCTTTAACCCAGCCTGAAGGGGTTGCTGCCACCGTTGGTTCTGGCAAACCACGGCCAGATTTGAAGCTACCCGAGGGCAAACTAGCTCCTGGACAGTGGCAACCTGCGCCCCCTAAAGGCGCGGTGCGTCTGCGGCTAGTTAGTAAGCATGGGGTGGCTGACCTATCTGGCCCCACCACCTGTGAACTACTGGATTTAGAGGGCGTTAAAGCGGTTGAGGCACGCCTGGGCCCAGACCCGCTAGCCCCAGGGAAAACAGCCGAGGGGAAAGCAACCTTTATCGCTAACGTACGCCGGCGCCGTCGGGCCATTGGTGAGCTGCTGATGGACCAGTCGGTAATAGCCGGGGTGGGCAACATTTACCGGGCTGAATCTCTTTTCCGGGCTGGCATCAGTCCGCGCCGCCAAGGCGCCAATATCAGTGCGCAGCGCCTAGGCAAACTGTGGGATGACAATGCGGCCCTACTGGCTCACGGGGTGGCTACCGGTCTAATTACCACCGTTAACTCCGACGACGTACCTGACCCGCTGCCTCCAGATGATCCAGAGGCTGGGCGCTGGTATGTCTACCACCGCACCGGGCGGCCCTGCCTGCGCTGCGGCACCCCAATTGCTGGCGACATGATGCAGGGACGTACCCTGTTTTGGTGTCCGCGCTGCCAGGGACGCTAATGGCAGAGGCGGCGCTAAGGACACTAATGGCAGAGGCGGCGCTAAACGGCAAATGTCGCGGCGCCAAGTGCGCCACCAAAAGCGCTAAGCGAGCTAACTGGGGCTCAAAATCAGTACAAAAATCAATGCAAATTTAAGCGCAACAAAGGAGCATAAATGGCCAAGCTGCGATCAACTACTTGGACTAAAGACGCTAGCGGGGTGCTTACCCGTGAGCACCACCTGCAGGTGCCGCTAGTTCACGGCGACGCCAGCGACAAGCGCACCATTACGGTGTATGCGCGCGAAGTAGCCATGGCTGGGGCAACCGATCGTGAGGCCCTGGTTTATCTGCAAGGTGGGCCCGGCTTTGAGGCTCCCTACCCCTATGTCGACGGCGGCCTGGGTTGGCTAGCTGAGCCGCTTAAGCATTACCGCCTGATTTTGCTAGACCAGCGCGGCACCGGTAACTCCACTGCGGTAGGCCGCCCCTGGGCTGACACGCAGACCATGGTGGAATACCTGACCCACCTGCGTTCAGATTCTATTGTGGAAGATGCCGAGGCCCTGCGTGAGGCTTTAGGTATTGAACGCTGGAGCCTAATAGGCCAGTCTTTTGGTGGTTTTTGTGTAACCCGCTACGTCAGCGCACACAGCGAAAGCCTGCACCACGTCTACCTCACCGGTGGCTTGCCGGCAGTGGGCCACAGCTTGGATGAGGTTTACGCGGCCACCTACGCGGCTATGCGTGAAAAGTCCGAGCAGTTCTATGCCCGTTTCCCCGGCGACCGCGAGCGCATGTCTAACCTGCTAGAAATGGCCGACGCCGGCAAGCTACACACTGTGCATGGTGACGTTATCGGGGTTACTCGCCTGCGTAGCCTGGGGATGCTGCTAGGTGCCAGTGGCGGCGCGGATGTGCTGCACAACCTGCTTAGCCAGGAGCCTGGTTCTTGGCGTCAGCGCTGGGATATTGGTGAGCAGCTGGCCTTTAGCGCCCGCAACCCGCTGTATGCCTTCATCCACGAGTCTTGCTGGGCTGATGGGCAGGTAACTAACTGGGCGGCAGTGCGCACCTTGCCGGAAGATTTTAAGTCAGACCCCACCTTGCTAACCGGTGAGCACGTTAGCCCCAAGTTCTTTGAGGAAGACTCGCTGCTGCGTGACTGGGCTGACGTGGCCCAGGCGCTAGCTGAGTACCCTTGGCCACAGCTGTACTCGCCCCAGGCCATGCGCGCCAGCCAGGTTAAGGGCGCGGCGGCAGTGTACTTCCGTGACGCTTATGTGCCCGCGCAGTTCTCGCTGGAAACTGCCGCTTTGGTTCCCGGCCTGCAAACCTGGGTGACCAGCGAATATGAGCACAACGGGGTACGTGCCAGTGGGGGAGCGGTGTTTGCCCGCCTGCATGAGCTGGCCACCGGTAAGGTACTGCGCTAACAGTGCCAGCTGCCGCAAAGCCGGTGTTCTAGGTAAGCACCAGGTAGATAGCCGCTAAGCTGGCGGCCACTGGCTTAGCGTATGCTGGCTCCTAGATAGCGCTAAGAAGGGACCCCAGTGGGGTCCCTTCTTAGCGCTTAAGGCCATTTAAGACTGTGACAGCCGGCCATTTTCTAAAGCAGCTTAAGCTTTATTAGCTGTAGCGCCTAGATGTAGATGGTTGGGTCTATCATCAGCTCCGGGTCGGTGCGTGGGTCGCGAACCTTGGAGGGTACCCCCACAGCCACATGCCCTTCAGGCAGGTTTTTAACCAGCACCGCGTTGGCGCCAATAACGCCGCCGTCGTAAACCGTAACCGGGCCCAAAACCTTAGCCCCAGCCCCCACCGTGACGTGGTTGCCAATGGTGGGGTGACGTTTGCCCGGGGTCATTGACACCCCACCGAGGGTTACCCCGTGAAAGAGCAGGACGTCGTCGCCAACTGTGGTGGTTTCACCGATAACTACCCCCATGCCGTGGTCGATAAAGAAACGTCGACCAATGGTGGCGCCAGGGTGAATCTCCACGCCGGTGGCTGCGCGGGCTGCCTGAGACAGGGCCCGGGCGGAGAAATGGTGGCCTTTAGACCACAGCCGGTTGGCTACTCGGTAAGCCCACACCGCGTGTAAACCTGGGTAGAGCAGGGCCACTTCGGCGGTTGAACGCGCTGCCGGGTCACGGTCGCGGGCAGTTTTAATGTCCTCGCGGATCAGTGCTAGCAGGCCCATGCCTTTACGGTCAGAGGGGCTAGAACAACATGGGCTAGCTGGCGCCTCAGTGGCTTCGCTGTGCACGTCGCCCATAACCAGGTCGGCCTTAGCGGCAGATAACTGGCTAGCTGGGGCGGGTGTGGTCTTAACTGTCACAGTCTTTTGCTTTCAGTCCAAATAAGCCGAGTACAGGGGAGTGGATAGGTAACGCTCACCGGTGTCGGGCAGCAGGGTAACAATGGTCTTACCGGCAAACTCGGGGCGGTGAGCTAGCTGGTCGGCGGCGGCCAGGGCAGCGCCGGAGGAGATACCTACCAGCAGGCCTTCCTCAGCGGCGGCACGGCGGGCGTAGGTTAGCGCAGCTTCAGACTCAATGTGCAGCAGCTCATCCCAAATGTTCTGGTCAAGTACCTCGGGCACAATGTTGGCGCCAATACCCTGGATCTTGTGCGGGCCGGCGTGACCTTCGCTTAGCAGAGGAGACTCAGCCGGTTCGATACCGAAAATCTTGACGTTGGGGTTCTTTTCGCGCAGCACCTGGCCTACACCAGTGAGGGTGCCGCCGGTGCCGATGCCGGCTACGAAGGCGTCAACCTGGCCGCCGGACTGCTCCCAGATTTCCAGGGCGGTGCCGGCGCGGTGGGCGGCAGGGTTAGCCTCATTGGTGAACTGGGAGGCCAGAATCGAGTTGGGGGTGGCCGCCTGGATTTCGCGGGCCTTGTCAGCTGCGCCCTGCACACCGTTAACACTGGTGAGCACTAGCTCTGCGCCAAATGCGCGCATAATGGCGCGGCGTTCCTTGCTCATGGTGTCAGGCATGGTGATGATCACGCGGTAGCCTAGCGCCGCACCAATAGCAGATAGGCCCACGCCGGTGTTGCCGCTGGTGGCTTCCACAATGGTGCCGCCGGGCTTGAGGGCGCCGGAGGCTTCAGCGGCGCGAATGATGTTTAGGGCAATGCGGTCTTTAACCGAGTGGCCGGGGTTTAGGGCCTCAAACTTGGCTAGTACCGTGGCCGGGGCGTCAATAACGCGGTTAATGCGTACCAGTGGGGTGGAACCAACCAGGTCAGCAATAGAGTTAGCAATGTCAGTCATGTAAATCTCCCTAAGTAAATTTTTTGGGCCCGCAGCGCTTCGATGGGTACGCAAACGGTAGGAAAAACTTGAGTGGGGGCCAGGGCCTGTCTGGCCAAGGGCAAATAGACGCCAGGCATGCGCAGGCGACGCACTAATTCGAGGCCTGACGTGCTACAGACACATGCACTGCGCGAAGGACATCATCAGCGCCATATTCATCATGGCTGTGTCTCCTTTCGCGCTCAAAAATCTTGCTAGCCAAGTGTTGGCCAGCCGCCAGTCACTGTACAACGCTAACTGGCGTAAGTACAACAGTTTTTCACTATCTAAAAAGCGCTAAATACCTCAGCTTCACAGTGAGCGGATTAGGGACTATTAAGGGATTAGAGGGGCAGCTCAAGGATTTTGGTGCCGGCAGCTTCTAGCTGGCCTTGGCCTCGGGTCACGTTAGCTACTAGCGCGGCTAGTTCTGTGGGATTACCGACGGCGCTGGCCAGTTCGATAGTTGCCTGGCTTTCCCAGCGGGTTTGCACAATATTGGCGCCGCCGGCGCGCAGCTCAGCCTCGATGCGACCAGCCTCGGCAACCGGTGCGCGCAGCTGCCATAAATACTGTTGGCTGCGCCTGCACAGGCTTAACTGTTCTAAAGCTTGGGCGGTGGCTTGCGAGTAGGCGCGTACTAGCCCGCCCGTGCCCAGCAGGGTGCCCCCAAAGTAGCGGGTTACCACTACGGTTACATCAAAAATCTGGCTGCCACGCAACACCTCAAGCATGGGCTTACCAGCGGTACCCGAGGGCTCGCCGTCGTCGTTAGAGCGTTCCGTGGGAGTGGCGCCAGGGTTAGCGATAATAAAAGCACTGCAATGGTGACGCGCGTCAGGGTAGAGGGCACGTCGGCTGGCAATAAACTCACGGGCCTGGGCCTCACTAGTGGTGCGCGCCGCTAAACCTAGAAAGTGTGAGCGTTTAATTTCTAAGTCAATCTCGCTAGCGCTAGTATCTGCTGGGACCAGCACGCCAGCTGGTGCTAGTGAACTCATAAGCTAATTGTGGCATGAGTCAATTGTGAGTAACGCCTATTTATTAGTGCCTCGACTTAAGGGGGCTAAGGCTAGTAAAGTTGCTTAAGTTGTTTGAGGCGATGGAACTCACACCCGCAAATGTGCGTTATGGATTGGCTAGATCAGCGTGCACCGGGTAAGGTACACGTCGGTTCAGGTTTGTTTTCTATACGAGAGGAGCGGGATCATGGCAGTTCCGAAGCGGAAGATGTCCCGTAGCAACACCCGCAACCGTCGCGCCCAGTGGAAGGCTGAGCTAACTCAGCTGGACAACTTGCGCATTGCCGGACGCGAGGTCAAGATTCCTCGTCGTCTAGCAAAGGCTTACAAGCTCGGCCTAGTCGAGGACTGATAAGTCTACGGTAGCGTCCCGAGCCTGCCGGGTTAAGCAGGTAGTGATGTGCATTTAGCGCATCCGCGCGGGTGTAGCTCAATGGTAGAGCCTCTGCCTTCCAAGCAGATTGCGCGGGTTCG